>Ga0316197_10000030_pt1 | contig 144915 bp, 126 predicted proteins | sample OudBiesiAoxic_MG_FD_204939 | JGI IMG/M metagenome (GOLD analysis project Ga0316197, IMG submission 204939) | Coastal sediment microbial communities from Oude Bieten Haven, Netherlands - site A oxic | ecosystem: Environmental > Aquatic > Marine > Coastal > Sediment | place: Netherlands...
TCAGATGGCTGAAAGCTTAATACTTGATAGGCGAAGAGAAAGAACATTCCCTCGAATGGTAAAACCAAGACCTCAACGATATGCCAGAAATAAGAATGCCGTTCACCCTTAAGTGAACGGCATTACAGCGTGTGCTGACCTTTTGTATTTACATTTTTAAGAATGAATCTTAGAAGCTGTAGCTGTACTGAACACCAGCAAGAATTGCATCTGCATGCGTTGTTGCTGTTAGAGTTTGGCCAAAATCATCGCTTTCTGTAACGGAAACATCTTTACCTAATAGGTAAGTGAAACCAAAGTCAACGGTATGTTTTTGTTCAAAGTGGTAGCTAAAGCCTGCAGAGAACCATTGACGATCTGAATCTGGTACTGAAATAGATGTCTTTTCGTCTTGAGCTGCAGTATCGTACATGTAGCCTGCACGTAGTGTCCATGCCTCGTTTAGGAAGTAAGTACCCCCAATCGCGTAATGCATACCGTCTTGCCACTCATAAGTATTAAGTGTTGTACCACCAGATGTGTTTAATTCATCAAAATCACTCCAACCAATCCACTGCACTGAGTAGTGAACGGCGAATTTAGTATCTTTGATTTCATGATAACCAGAGAATTCAGCCATGCTTGGAAGAGGTATTAATAATTTATCATTAGAAATGTCAGCCCCTACGTAAGACATATCGCCTTCAGCTTCAATTTCAGGACTGTAGTGATATGCAAACCCAAAGCGATTACGTTCGTCTAACTCATAAACAGCGCCAAGGTTCCATCCAAGACCAATACCATCGGCTTCTATATTAAGGGCTTCTCCTACTAAACTACCTGTGTGGCGTTTTAATGTGCCACTACCTTGAACTATATCTAAACCACCACCAACGCTGATTTGTTCATTAATTCGATATGAAGCTGTTAGCGCGTAGTTGATGCTTTGGATCTCAGTAGTACCGCCAAATTGTTTAGCTGTAGGAGGAATTCCTATATTTGAACCACCAAAGCTATCGTCAAAGTTATTTGTTGTACCAAAGTTAGAATAGATACCAGCACCAAATGCCCATTGGTCATTTAAACGGTGAACATAATAGATATTTGGTACAGGAGTACCACTTCCATTTTCTGCACCACCAATAGATTGACCATTGTATTTTGCATCACTAACTTCAATATCAGTTTTGATATAATTAACGCCACCTGAAAATTCAGAAGAATCAAAAAGAGCCATAGCGGCAGCGTTACGAGCCATTACTGATGCGTTATCAGCGATTACTGCATCACCGGCAAATGCTCGGCCTAAACCTGTTGCTGATTGTGCGTTAAGTTGAAAACCTGCAGCAGTCGCTTGCTGTGTAGCAAGAGTAATCGTTGCAGCTAGAAGTGTTTTTGAAAACAGGCGCTTCTTGTTCATCATTATGATAGTCCATGTAGTGTTATTTCCTTTCAATTCCTATGAATCAAAAAGGTTTATTTAGTTGAGACTTAAATCTCGATGGCGAGATAATAACGACCACAGCATAGATGACAAATCCGACCACTGCTAAAAATTCATTAAAATTCGTGATCTGGTCGTGATTTGCACTTAAATAACGATATAACAATAAAATGTAGAGTTTTAGCTCTATATATTATTATATTTTATATTATAGCGTTAATTATTAACTTGTTGATTTTGATTAAATTTATTTCTCAATGAGCTGAATTTAGAGTCTATGCTCTACTTTTGGTTCGCAGTTAATATAAATTAATGATTAATATATGATTTTCTTCGTAAATTCGGCTCTAATGTTAATGGTGTGTAATGACTGATTCGTTTTTAGGTTGGTTTTCTACGGATATATATATTTTATGAAAAAGTAGTAAAAGAACATAAAATTGATCTATTTCAATAAATGAATTGAGAATCACGTTATAGTTGATCTCGTTATCTGGTTGAGCAATCAACCCGTTGAGCAAGATAACATTTCCTTTTGAAGGCTGACTTTACTTTCTCCTTATCAGGTGAAACTGATTTTACAATTGGCTATTCGTTAATTGTTTTTTATTCTGACCACATCGATTGATGTGGTTTTTTTTTATCAAAATTGTCAACAGGTTACATTTTCATCCTTTCTTTTACTTGTTTTTAATACTATCTTTTCTTACCACTTTCATCATTGCTTACTGCTTAGAGAATAAATTTTTATTGATTAATAATTCTCCGCTCACACTTCTACAATAACGGACTTCCTATAATTAACAAGTTAGTTACAATTCAGGTCTGACCACTTATGGTGCTAGTGTTTTACGCAAGGAGATGCGATGTCAAACGCCAAACTATCAAAGACCTATCAACCACTCACGACACGACAAGGTGATCGTATTGCGGTTGTTTCAGGCATTCGAACCCCATTTGCTAAGCAATCAACTGCCTTTATCTCTACGCCTGCGGTAGATTTAGGCAAGCTTGCTGTAAAAGCCTTGATGGATAAAACCGATATCGATCCTAAGTTGATTGACCAAGTTGTCTTTGGGCAAGTAGTGCAAATGCCAGAAGCACCAAACATTGCACGTGAAATTGTATTGGGCACCGGAATGAATATTGGTACGGACGCATATAGTGTCACTCGTGCCTGTGCAACCAGCTTTCAAACGACGGCTAATGTGGTTGAAAGTATCATGGCCGGAACGATTGATATCGGAATTGCCGGTGGGGCTGATTCTTCTTCTGTCCTTCCTATTGGTGTTTCAAAGAAAATGGCGGCAACGTTACTTGCCCTCAGTAAAACCAAAACCATGAGTCAAAAACTGTCCCTTCTTCGTACTTTATCAATGAAAGATATTGCGCCTGTTCCTCCTGCGGTAGCGGAATACTCTACAGGGATCTCAATGGGACAAACTGCAGAGCAGATGGCAAAAAGTCATGGTATTACGCGTGAAGAACAAGATGCATTAGCTCATCGCTCTCATAGTTTGGCAGCTAAAGCATGGCAAGATGGATTGATTCAAGACGAAGTGATGACCGCATTTCCAGAACCGTATAAAACGTGGATAGCGCAAGATAACAATATCCGTTATGACTCTGAGCTTGCCAGTTATGCCAAACTTAGACCTGCGTTTGATCGTAAATATGGCTCAGTGACCGCTGCTAATAGTACCCCGTTAACTGATGGAGGTGCTGCGATCTTATTAATGAGTGAAAAACGTGCCAAAGAATTAGGCTATGAACCACTAGGTTATATTCGTTCTTTTGCCTTTAGTGCAATAGATGTACATCACGACATGTTGATGGGGCCATCTTACGCAACACCAATGGCACTTGATAAAGCGGGTATTTCTCTATCAGATTTAACCTTAATTGATATGCATGAAGCTTTTGCTGCTCAAACACTATCGAATGTAAAAATGTTCGCGTCAGATAAATTTGCCAAAGAATATTTAGGGCGAGATAAAGCCATTGGCGAAATAGACATGGATAAATTTAATGTACTTGGTGGCTCACTTGCTTATGGGCATCCTTTTGCAGCTACTGGGGCAAGAATGATTATTCAAACGCTGCGAGAATTAAAACGCCGTGGTGGAGGTTTTGGATTAAATACCGCGTGTGCCGCAGGTGGATTAGGTGCAGCAATGGTCTTGGAGGCAGAATAATGACGGCAGAAATTAATAATAATCGTATTGAAGCAGTAGAAAATACCAGTGCGTTTACTTGGTATAAAGATAATGCAAACATTGCTTGGCTGACGATTGACGTACCTAATGAAAAAATGAACACCTTAAAAGCGGCGTTTGCAGAGCAGGTAACTCAAGTTCTAAATGACATTGAAGCACAGCATTCAAGTATTAAAGGTTTAGTGATCCAATCAGGTAAAACCGATAACTTTATTGCGGGTGCTGATATTAGCATGATAGCTGATTGCCAAAGTGCAGCAGAGGCCCAATCACTGGCTGAAAAAGGTCAGCAACTATTTCAACGTATTGAAGATCTGCCATTTGCTACGGTTGCCGCTATTCACGGTCCTTGTCTCGGCGGTGGATTAGAGTTGGCGTTGGCGTGTGATTATCGTATTTGTAGTGATGATAATAAAACCAAATTAGGTTTACCTGAAGTGCAATTAGGTTTGCTTCCAGGCTCTGGTGGTACACAGCGATTGCCTCGATTAATCGGTTTACTTGCAAGTTTAGATATTATTCTTACGGGTAAGCAATTACGTCCTAAAAAAGCCGAGAAACTAGGGGTAGTAAATGCCTCGGTTCCTTTGTCTATTTTATCTCGTACTGCTGCTGAATTTGCGCTAAAGAAAAAATCAAAAACAAAATTAGCCGCGAAAGAGTGGGCGATATCAAGAAACCCTATTGGCCGTAATGTGATTTTTTCTCAGGCTGAAAAACAAGCTCAGAAAAAAGCACGTGGTAACTATCCGGCGATTGCCGCGATTTTAGATAGCATCGAACACGGTTTAGATAAAGGCATTAAAAAAGGATTACAGCGAGAAGCGGAGCAATTTGGCAAGTTAGCCATGACGCCAGAATCAGCTGCATTGCGTTCACTGTTTTTTGCAATGACAGAGATGAAGAAAGAGAAAGGCAGTGAGGCAGAGCCTAAGATTATTCATCGAGTCGGCGTGCTAGGTGGTGGATTGATGGGGGGCGGTATTGCTCATGTCTCTATTGCTAAAGCTAAAAAGAACGTCACGATAAAAGACATCAGTAATGACGGGCTACTAAATGCGTACCAATACCACTATCAGCGCTTAGAAAAATTAAGAAAGCGTCGAATAATCAGTAAAGCCAGATTACAACAACAGATGCTGCAATTAACGGGCGTGACCGATTTTAATCGCTTTAAAAAATTAGATGTTGTGATTGAGGCCGTTTTTGAAGATCTCACTTTGAAAAAAGAGATGGTGAAAGCGGTACAAGAGCAAGGAAAAGAGGACGTTATTTTTGCTACTAATACCTCTTCACTGCCAATAGGTCAAATAGCCGAAGGGGCTCAAAAGCCAGAAAACATAATCGGCTTGCACTATTTTAGTCCGGTAGAAAAAATGCCTTTAGTCGAGGTTATTCCTCACGCTACTACTAGCGATGAAGCGATTTCGACCGTGGTCTCTTTAGCTAAGCAACAGGGTAAAACGCCAATCGTAGTCAAAGATTGCGCTGGATTTTATGTCAACCGTATTTTAGCGCCCTACATGAATGAAGCCGCTCGATTACTGCTTGTCGGTGAGCCGATGGAAGTGATTGATGAAGCGTTATTAGATTTTGGTTTCCCTGTTGGGCCAATATCATTATTAGACGAAGTCGGTGTGGATATTGGTGCCAAGATCATGCCGATCCTAGAAGCTGAACTGGGTGATAGATTCCGCAGCCCTGATGTGTTTCAAACCTTAATTGATGATAAGCGTCTGGGTAAGAAAACTAAACGTGGCTTCTATATCTATAAAGGTAAGAAGAAAGAACCCGATCAAGAGGTCTACAGCTTACTTAATATCAAACCAGATTCTCAGTTAAGCAAAGATGACATTGCAATGCGCTGTGTTCTTCCAATGTTAGCGGAAGCAAAACGTTGTTTGGATGAAGGGATTATTCGTTCAAAAAGAGACGGGGATATCGGTGCTATTTTCGGTATTGGTTTTCCTCCTTTCTTAGGTGGTCCATTTACTTATATGGAAAGCCTTGGTGAAGAGAAATTAGCCGCATTGATGAAGACATATGCCGATAAGTATGGCGATAGATTTTTGTAGTATGGTAATAATCCCCCTAACGTAATTTAGGGGGATTTTTACTGGGTTATTTAAGTGTGAACTTATTTACCATTTGAGACAGCTTTTGATTTTCTTGAGTTAACAATGACGTCGATTGGCTTGATTGAGCGGCATTTGTCGTTAATTCATGAATTATCTTCTGTATTTCTATCATGTTTCTGTGAATAGATTCAGACACTTGACTCTGTTGTGTTGAAGATGAAGCAATTTCTGAACTGAACTGATTAATTTCATTTATTGAACTGCCCATTTCATCTAATCCTGAATTCACTTCAAGAGTGTTATTTACCACTGTCTCACAACTGTTTGATGTATGTTCAATGGCGGTAACAACATTCGATACCCCATTTTGTAAGCGAGAAAGCATATCATTAATTTCGGTTGTACTGTTTTGAGTTCGGGCGGCAAGAGCTCGTACCTCATCAGCAACAACAGCAAAACCTCTCCCTTGTTCTCCTGCTCGCGCTGCTTCAATGGCTGCATTTAGTGCCAATAGATTGGTTTGTTCTGCAATATCTTGAATAACACTCAATACTCTTGCTATTTTCTGTGTTTCTTCATTCATTTGAGAGACGTTTTCAGACGTAGTCTCAATTTGAGTTTTTAATATTTCGACACTGTTTGTTGCAGTTAATACTGTTTTCTTTGAGTGCTCTGCGCCTTCACTTGTTTTCTGTGTAAGCATGGCTGTATTTTGAGCGCCAGCAGCGACTTGTTCAGCATTCGAGGCCATTTCAGTGATCGCTGAAATGATCTGATTGGTTTCAGTCGCGTGATTATCGGTAATGGTTTTATTGCTTTTTGCATGGCTTTCTACATCAGTAATAATGTGCGAAATACTGTGGCTTGAAGAAGACACATCTGACACCATTCCTCTTAGATATAAGATGAAGTTATTCACTTACACGCCAATAGCACCGACTTCATCATCTCGTATGATCTTAATTTGAGTGGTTAGATCGGCATTGCCTGATGAAAGGCTGTCGATATTAGCTTTTAGGTTTACTAGGCGACGAGTAAGTTGTGTGAAACCAATAAAAATAAATCCGATGATAGCAAAAGCCATTGGTAATTGTATAAAGGCTAATGTATTTAGCGTTCGTGATGAGTTTGCTTCTAGTATTGACGTTTCTAGACTGAACGCAATATACCATGGTGTGTTATTTAACTTATTGATAAATAAAGTATATGAAACGCCGTCATCTTCATATTTGAATTCGCTTTCTTGACTGTTTCGATTTGCTTGAATATTGGCTAAAAACTCAGATTGTGAGCTTAATGACGAAATATTTTTTAAAATACTGTCTTGACTAATATCTGAGGTGTTATTTAAAATTTTTCCATCATTTTCAAAAATTAATATTTTCCCTTTTAATTCTTGTTCTTTATTTTTAGCAAAGTTATCAAAAAAACCAAGCGTGACATCAATGGTAGAAACCCCATATTTTCTATTGTCTTTATAGATAGCCATTGCACAGTTAGTTCTAGCTTCAGTGCTTGCTGAATCTTTATAAGCTGGAGCCCATGCACATTGTCCTTTGGGTGCAGCTAATCCATTCTTAAACCAAACTTGATCAAAATAATTAAGAGAGCCAGCTGAATTCCAATGGGTATTTACAATTAATTGATTACTGCTATCTCGATGATAAAAGGTACTGAATTTTTCACGACCTGCTTCTCGCGCATTAGGTAAAGGCCAAATACCTCCGCCAAAGATTTGAGAGTTCCCATATTGATCAACTAAAAAAGGTTGAATACGGTCGATCTCATCACTAGATAACTGAGGAATAGTTTGAGTAATTGAGCGTTGTTGAGCTTGAACTTGGTTGAGTTCTTTAATGATTTCATCTTGGAGTTCATCCAATGAAGCATTGACGATTTGTGTTTCTGAAGAGTAAAGGACAGGAGAGACCCATCGGTTAATTCCTGTAATGGTGAGTAGGGCGATAATACCCATGAAAGCAAGAAAATAGCTGGAATAAATGGTACGAATCGACGACATGATATAATCCTTTATATTGTTGTATGCCGTATTCTAAATTATTGCAATGAACAATTACAGTTTACCATGTTGTGGTTGGTGATTTATTGAGTGAAATGTTGATTAAATGAGAGATGTGACCTGTTTCTTGAGGGGAAGTGGGCGTTATCCCAGAGAATAGCAATACACCTCTGGGATATATAACGTAAGAATTAGCCTAATTTCACATCTTTGGCTCTAAGTTGAAATTCATCAATAGAATCAATTTCTAACCCTGCATCTAAGCGATCATATTGTTGGTGCTCTGTTCCTTGACTGTGCATAATCAGTCTATTTGCAGTTCTTGGTTTTAGGATATTAACGACAAAGCGGATCATTTCAGAACGGGTTAATGCTTTTAGGTCTTCGGCAACACGTTCTTTATGGTCAAAGTTAAGATCTTTATTACCAATACAGCTCCAAAAACGTTGTGCTCTTCCACGTAAATTGGTATCACGATCGGATATTTGATCAATCAAGCCCTGTTTACTACTCTGCCATTGAGCTTCATTTAACTCTAATAGAATCATATAGAAAGCATTTAAAAATTCATCAATAGCATCTAATAATAGGGCTGGTGGTGCCATTGGTGATTGGACATATAAGATTAATCCTGGATGTTTATTTAGTGGTAAGTTACCCGTGCCAACCATATAACCTAATTGCTGTTTGGTTCTGATTTCATTAAAGAAAGAGGCTGACATTAAATGGTTTGCTAAGGTATAAAGAGCAAAACTACGAGGGTCTTCTTGTACTGATTGATAATAAATCAATAAAGCTGAATCAGAGTGATCACAAAATAATTCACGTTGAAAAGTCCCAGAACTACCAAGCATGATCAGTGGGCGGAACGACTCTTCATAAGTTTGATTTTGCATACGAAGTGCGTTTTTCAGCGATGAGCCGAGTTCAAGAGCTTGTTCTTTTGACCAATCACCATAAACAAACATTTCAACATGCAATTCAGAAAACATAGCCTCAACAAAATTGGGTAAATCATCAGCCTCAATACTTTCTAGAGCTTCCAGAAGAACAGGGTAAGGAGGGTTATTCGGTTGTAATATTCCAGATAATGCATTAAATAGCTGAGAAATAGGTCGTTCTTTAGATGCATTGCTCCAATGGCGGATTAATTGAGTTTTAATAAATTCAAAGCGTTCAGAACTGAAATCACGAGTGGCAAAACGTTGTAAAATTAGTTCAAGTAATAATGGCTGTTTTTCGCTGAATCCAGACAAAGTGAGAGTCACACCACCTTGATGGCAATAAAGGTTATAACCCATACCTGCAATTTCAGCTTGGTAGGTTTGTTCGCTGAGAGCATCCATTAGCATTTCAACGCACAAGCGGGTTTTCACAATTTTTCTTGGATCGGAGATTGAGTGTGGGCTATCAATGGCAATGTAAACCATACCTTTAGGAACTCGAAACTCATCTTCTTGCTTATGCCATAATCGAAAACCGGGTAGATCGTCAATTAGGGTTGGAAATTCATCATTGCCATGTAACTCTTGAGGTTCAAGATTGTAGCAAATATAAGGGTTTTTTTCGGGTAAATGTAATTCAGGGTGTAGTTCTTTGGTGTTCCAAGTTGCTAGTTGTTCTTGAGTTAGGGGGCGAACAGAATAAGGAGTGTAATACCATTTATCTTCACGATCGTACTTTAGACCTTGTGCAATTAAGGTAACTCGCATCTTTTCAGGCGTAAATAGAGCCAGAAGGTCATTTATCTGATGTTCATGATAACCTTCCATCATGTAATCAGCGTACATTGTATCGTCATGGTGGTAACGCTGTAGATTCATAACCAAATGGCTGACTAAATCAAGAGGCTTACTTTTTTCTTGGAATTGAAAGGCAGATTCTAAAACAGCTTTTTTCTCACTGTAGCGCCATTCTTCAAGTCCTTTTTGCTTAATTAATTCAATATATTGGAAGGTGAGTTCTATTATCTCATCCGCTTTATTGAGGCCTTTTTCTGTTAGGTTATAAGCCAGAGTAAATTCCCTGAAGTTACTACCACTAACACCACCTCCTGCTGTTAATGAGTGAATATATCCTAATCTCTTTAGGTGTAACATTAAGCTACCGTCACCTTCATAACCTAATAAGTGACCAAGGTAATTTAAAGGCTTAGTTTTGTAGAAGCGGTCTTGGTTTGGTAGGTGGAAGGCTAAGCTTAATTTCCGGACTTCTTTTAATGGTTCTATATTAATCCAACAGGCTTGCTCTTTCTCTGTAACATAAGGAACATCGATACTTTTATGACCAAAATTTTGATTTGGAATAGCCCCAAAAGATTGAGTTGCTAACAGCTCCAACTCGCATAAGGGGCGATCGCCTAATACGACAGCTGTCATTAAATCAGCAGAATAATGTTGTTGATAAAAAGCCAACATTTCATCGCGGATTGAAGAGTCTTCAGCGTCGGCTAAAGTATCAATACTTCCAACTGAAAACTTTGAGAACGGATGTGCTTGATTAACGGTTTCTTTATGAACTTGATAAACTCGACGAACATCATCTTTTAATTTTAATCGATATTCAGAATCGACAGCTAAACGTTCTTTATCGACAGCTTCTTCATTAAAGAGTGAGGCATAGAAAAATTGACCAAAACGGTCAAGACCTTCTTCGAAGGCATTATGGGATACTTCAAAAAAGAAAGTCGTATTTTCAGTACCAGTCCAAGCGTTATTTGAACCACCTTGTTGATTTATAAAAGAGTGAAAATCACCAACTTTTGGGTATTTTTCAGTACCAAGAAACAGCATGTGCTCTAAAAAATGAGCGAGCCCTGGTCTATGTTCAGGATCATCAAAGTGACCAACATTGACAGAAAGAGCAGCAGAAGAGCGAGGAGCCGTATCATCTTGAATGAGTAATACAGGCAATTTATTATCAAGTTCAATGAACCGATAGTGTTTTTGATCATTTGGGCTGATATGCACAGGGCGCTCCTGTTTTAAGACAAAAACGTCTTAAATTATTATATTTATTTTACAATTATGGCGCTGAACCCACAGACTAGCAAACTCTCTCTTTCCTCTTTTTTCAATTGCTTGCTACTATTGTGAGGTTAGTAATGATTTGAGAATGAATAAATGAAAGTATTCATAATGCGTCATGGTGAAGCGGAATCGTATGCGCCTTCTGATGAAGAGCGTAATTTAACCTCACGGGGCGAGAGCCAATCAGCAAAAATAGCACAATGGTTAATGAGCACACATCATACTAAGTTTGATTATGTTTTGGTTAGTCCATACATTCGAGCTCAACAAACTTGGAAAGTAATTAAACCTATATTGAGTGTTGCTGATGCGAAAGTTGAAATATCGGAAGAGATTACACCGTATGGTGACTCTGATGATGTGGTGGAATACGTAAAAGCGTTAGGTAGTGTAGAAGAGATTGAGAATGTGTTAATTGTTTCTCATCTACCTCTCGTTGGGTATTTAACGGCGGATTTTGTTCCTGGGATTATGCCACCTATGTTTCCAACCTCTGCGATTTCTTGCGTTGAGTTTTCTCATACGACAGGTAAGAGTGAGTTTTTATGGCTGCAGCAACCATAATAAAAAAGATCCCTAAGTGTTTGTGCACCTAATTGGGATCTTTTGTTATTTTATCTATCGGGAATAGAGAGTAAGACTAAAATTGCTCCAGCACCACCAAATTCTAAAGGCGCTTGGTGAAAAGCCATAACGTCAGGGTGCTGAGCAAGCCATAATGGTACTTTCTTTTTTAGAATGTGCTTTCCAATACCGTGCATTACGCTCGCGCACGAAATATTTTCTTTTAGACAATAAGCGAGCATTGCGCCCAACTCACGCTTTGCTTCATCTTGTTTCATACCATGCATATCTAAAAAGACATCAGGTACATATACACCGCGTCTTAAGCGTTTCACTTCGTATTTTGATACGCCATCACGGGCATAACGGACTGGGCCTTCTTCATCTAAGAGAGGCACAAATTCATCAGAAAAGAAAAACTCTTCATTTTTCCCTTCTTTTAATGATTTTCTTTGCTTTTGTTGTTCGCTAAAGTTCTTACTCGGTTGATGGATTATGGTATCCTGTCGCAACTTTTTAGAGCCTTGTACTGCTTCACGGAACAGAGAAAGATCGTCATCTAATAGGTGGTCGTTTTTACTCATTTTAAAATTCCAATAATTAACAGCAGTATTGTACTTGTTTTGGGGGCAATTTTGGATAAGATTTTTGTAGAAGAGGCTGTTTCTGAGCTTCATACGTTACAAGATATGTTGCGTTGGACGGTAAGTCGCTTTAACGCTGCTGGCCTTTTTTATGGCCATGGTACAGATAACGCATGGGATGAAGCCGTTCAATTAGTGCTTCCGACTCTGTATTTACCTATTGATGTACCTGCACATGTACGCGAATCTCGTTTAACGTCAACAGAGCGTTTACGTATTGTTGAACGTGTGGTTCGTCGTATTAATGAACGTATACCAACGGCTTATTTAACCAATAAAGCCTGGTTTTGTGGTCTAGAGTTTTTCGTTGATGAGCGCGTACTTGTGCCTCGTTCACCAATCGCTGAATTGATTGAAACACAATTTGAACCATGGTTGAAAGAAGAGCCAACTCGCATTATGGATCTTTGTACAGGCAGTGGTTGTATCGCTATCGCGTGTGCTCATGCATTCCCAGATGCAGAAGTAGATGCGATTGATATTTCAACTGACGCACTAATGGTTGCAGAGCAAAACGTTCAAGATCACGGCATGGAGCAACAAGTGTTCCCAATGCGCTCTGATCTATTACGAGATATTCCAAAAGATCAGTATAACTTCATTGTTTCTAACCCACCGTATGTGGATGAAGAAGACATGAATAGCTTACCTGATGAGTTTGAGCATGAACCAGAATTAGGTCTAGCAGCAGGCACTGATGGTTTGAAATTAGTTCGCCGTATTCTAGCAAATGCACCTGATTACTTAACAGATGAAGGTTTCTTGATTTGTGAAGTGGGTAACTCTATGGTTCATATGATGGATCAGTACCCAGAAATCCCATTTACGTGGATTGAGTTTGCTGAAGGTGGACATGGTGTATTCATGTTAACTAAGCAACAGCTTCTAGATTGTGCTGATGAGTTCTCTCTTTACCGAGATTAATTTATTGCAGTAACAGACATGAAAAAGCCTAATGTTTACATTGGGCTTTTTTTATGCCTCTTTACTTTGTGACATCGCAAAATCAAGACGCTCACGTAGCTCTTGCTGTTTTTGAACGTTGTGACTTCTATTAAATACTTTCTTTACCAATTGAAATAGTTTCATAAATGAGACCTTTTAAATAAATGACAATTTACTAATAGCAATATCAATGCCAAGTTGAGATTGTTTAGCATTTGTCTATATTTTGTTTTATTTCTTGATATTTATATCGACAACGTCGATGAAAGCTTTAAAGGTAAATTAAATGATCTCCATTTGTTAAGTATATGCTTCAATTTTTCATTCTGCTAGTTTTCTTGAAAGTATTAAGCTGAATTTATAGAAATAGGTTTGGAAGCATGGTCACATTTTGCCGCTTTTGATTTATTTCATAACGTATTTGCCGCATGTATTGGATAAGTGTTTTTTATTCTATTAAGTAAAAACTATGTTCGTAATAAACAGCATATAGGGGTTTACTCTTTACTAGATTCAAGCCAATATGGATTTATTATGACGAATCAATAATATTTACAGAGGAAGTAATGGCTGGAAACTCTATTGGACAACATTTTCGAGTAACGACATTTGGTGAAAGCCATGGATTAGCATTAGGTTGCATTGTTGATGGATGCCCTCCTGGTTTAGCATTGACTGAGTCAGATTTACAGATTGATTTAGATCGTCGTAAACCAGGTACATCGAAATACACCACACAACGTCGTGAAGCGGACGAGGTGAAAATTTTATCGGGTGTATTTGAAGGAAAAACCACGGGAACATCAATTGGCTTATTGATTGAAAACACCGATCAACGCTCTAAAGATTATTCAGAAATCAAAGATAAGTTCCGTCCGGGACATGCAGATTACACTTACCATCAGAAATATGGACAACGTGATTACCGTGGCGGTGGTCGTTCATCTGCTCGTGAAACGGCGATGCGTGTAGCGGCTGGTGCTGTAGCAAAGAAATACTTAAAACAAGAGTTTGGTATTGAGATCCGCGCTTACTTATCACAAATGGGTAATGTTGCCATTGATTCTGTTGATTGGAATGAAATCGAAAATAATGCGTTTTTCTGCCCTGATGCAAGCAAAGTAGAAGCCTTTGATGAGCTTATTCGTAGGCTAAAGAAAGAGGGTGACTCTATTGGCGCTAAAATCACCGTGGTTGCACAAGGTGTACCGGTTGGTTTAGGCGAACCTGTTTTTGATCGTTTAGATGCAGATGTTGCTCACGCTTTGATGGGAATTAACGCGGTTAAAGGCGTTGAAATCGGCGATGGTTTTGAAGTAGTGCAACAACGTGGTTCAGAGCACCGTGATCCATTAACACCAGAAGGATTTAGTTCAAACCATGCTGGCGGTATTTTAGGTGGTATTTCATCTGGCCAAGATATTGTGGCTCATATTGCATTGAAACCAACTTCCAGTATTACTGTTCCGGGTGAAACAATTACTCGTAGCGGTGAGAAAACAGAGCTGATCACTAAAGGTCGTCATGATCCTTGTGTTGGTATCCGTGCCGTTCCTATTGCAGAAGCGATGTTAGCGATTGTGGTTATGGATCATTTAGTTCGTCACCGTGGACAAAACTTCGGTGTGCAAACGGAAACACCTAAGATTTAGGTGAGAGCGACCTTGTAATCCTATCTAAAATTAGAAATAGAAAGAGCCAGATTGAAGTTATATCCGATCTGGCTCTTTTTGATCTTAGCAGTCACTAATTTTTTAAATTTATCTCTTCTCAACTGTTTCTGGTTGTTCTTCTGTAATATCCAAATGAAATACAGGTAAACACCAACCAAACTTCACTGCTGCCATACGAGCGGAGAAGCCAATAACAATAGTGACAACGGTGGTTATTAACTCATCAACCCCAAAGTGCAATAAACCTATGTATAACACAGCAGATAGGAGTGAAATTGATGCATACAGCTCTTTATGTAACACCATAGGCATTTGACGACAGAAAAGATCACGTAATAAACCACCAAATACGCCAGTGACAATGGCAGAAACAATACAGATCAGTGGGTGAAGCCCCATATCTAATGCGACTTGTGAGCCGATAATGCTAAACACAATTAAACCAATAGCATCTAAAAAGACAAAAAATCGATGGTTTTTAGCAACCCATGGGCCAATCCATGTCGTCAATACACCAGCAATGCAGGTAATAACTAAGAACTGTGGATTTTTCACCCAACCAATAGGGTAGTGACCTAATAAAATATCACGTACTGTACCACCACCAATAGCAGTTGCACTTGCTACTAGCATTACACCAAACCAATCCATTTTTTTCTTGCCTGCCGCCAATGCGCCAGTCATGGCTTCAGCGGTGATCCCTATAATATAAAGAATTGTTAATAACATTTACTAATACCAAAAAATGCCATGTAGGCGAAAATTAGAGAAGGATTTTATGAAATGTTAACGCCTATTACGAATGAAAAAAACTATTCTGAAAATCTTTTCATTAGATAAACTTATCCGAAGTATCGATAAATTAGAAGAGAAAGACAAAATAGAGAACAAAGGGTAGAATAGCCATCAATTTTATATGGTTATACGGCACAGCATCTATGAATCATCAGTACCAAGATTTAATTTCTGTCTTTAATTCAACATTTTCTCATTCGTTTAATACTAGGCTTGAATTAGGTGGGGATGAACCAATTTATTTACCTGCAGATGATAAGGTTAATTACCATAGAATTGTTTTTGCTCGTGGCTTTTATCAATCAGGCATGCATGAGATTGCCCATTGGTGTGTCGCTGGCCCTGAACGTCGTCTATTGGAAGATTTTGGCTATTGGTATGAACCAGATGGTAGAACAGAGCAAGTTCAATCTGAGTTCGAAAAAGTAGAGATTCGCCCTCAAGCGTATGAATGGATCCTTTCACTAAGTGCAGGATTAAAATTTAACGTGAGTTGTGACAACTTAAATGGCGATTTTGAACCAGATCGTTTAGCATTCATGGCTACAGTACATAATGAAGTGATGGGAATTTTAGATGATGGATTACCTCCGCGTGTAGAAGCTTTATCAAATGCGTTGCGTAAGTTTTATCAAGTCACTCCACTAACTAAAGAACAATTTATTGTCCAATAGGAAAAAGATGATCATTGAATTTGAAGAAAAAATGCTTGAACTGATTGATGCTCGAATTGAAACAGCATCGGATGATGAGTTATTTGCAGGTGGCTATTTACGTGGACATATTTCGCTATCAGTTGCTAAATGTGAAGAGCAAGGCGTAAGTGATACTGAAGTATTAAAAGCACACATCAATGACAGTCTTGACGCTGCAAAATCAGAATTAGCACCCGCTGATCGCATTATTGTTGCCGATCTATGGGATGAGCTTCAAAGCGTATAATCGTGTACATAAATTAAAATAAAAAGAAAGGCAGATCTAAATAGGTCTGCCTTTTTATTATCTCATTCTTTATTATTGCTTAAACCCTAGTAGCGTACTTAATTTTTCACGAAGCTTTTCAATTAAATAAAGTAAATCTGATTGCTCTCTTATCACTCCATTAGTGTTGCCCCATACCGGTCCTGGCCACGCACAATCAGTTGTAAAGCGTGCAATATGATGAATATGAAGTTGAGGAACTAAGTTACCTAAAGCACCGATGTTGATCTTATCTGGCGTAAAATTATCTTCTAATAACTGTGCAACAGCGCTCGATTCTTTAATAAATTGAACTTGTTGTTCATCAGTCATATGATGAATTTCTTTCAAATCTGCAATTCTTGGGACTAGAATTAACCAAGGTCCAATATCTTCTTTAATCATTAATACTTGGCATAAAGGAAGGTTTCCTAGAACGATACAATCTTGCTTTAGGCGTGGGTGTAACTGAAAAGTCATTCTTATTTCCTTGGTTTCTATCAGTAATGCTTTGTTATATCATACGGCTCTCCAAGTTACTTGGGTATACAATTCATAATAACGAATTAAGTGAATCTATTAATGAGTGAAACTGTCGATAAAAATATTTATAACCCAACTTTTCAATGGGTGTTTCTTCATCCTAAATACTGGCCAACTTGGTTAGGGATTGGTTTTGCTATTATTTTGGCTTATATTCCTTTTAGATTAAGGGATAAATTGGCAGCGAAAATTGTTAAGTTAATACTTAAAAGGCCAAGTGGTGCTATTAATCGTGCAAAGTTAAATATTTCACTTTGTTTTCCTGAAAAATCAGAGCAAGAACAGCAGAAATTATTAGAAAAAACCTATGTGACAGCTGCTCAAGTTATGTTGGGTTTTTCTGAATTATTAGTACGTAGCCGTCGTTATAATGAAGGTAGAGGTGTGTTTGTTGGAGGGGATAATTTATTTCCTCTTCTTGAGCAGAAAGAAAATGTTATTGCGTTGGTTCCTCATGCTTGGGCTGTTGATTTTCCCGCTATTTTATTAGCATCGCGTGGTCATCGTGTGACTAATATGATGAAGCCCCAAAAAAATCCGATTACAGATTGGTTAATGCACGTTCAGCGTATGCAGTATGGTGGTAAGATTTACCCTCGTAGTGCTGGTATTAAACCATTAATTAAGGCAATTAAAGCAGGTTATTTAGGGTACTACTTACCCGATGAAGATCATGGCGCGAAGAATAGTGTTTTTGTGCCTTTCTTTGAAACTGAAAAAGCTACCCTTAAAGGGGTTGGTAAATTAGCTCGTATATCAAAAGCGAAAGTAGTTCCAATGCTTCCATCTTATAATGCTGAAATAGGAAAATTTGAGATTATTGTCTTACCTGTTATTGAAAATTTCCCCTCAGGTGATGATGAGACTGATGCTCGAGCAATGAATCATGCAATAGAGCAATTGATAGCAGATCGACCCGAGCAATATATGTGGGTATTGAATTTATTGCGTACTCGCTCCGATGGAAGTCGCCGCTACTAGAATGCTATATTTATAAACCTATTTAATGTTTTGATTAAATAGGTTTTTTTTCGACTGTCATTTATCCCGTTATACCAATCACAGTAAGTAAGTGAGCAAAAATCGCGAAGGAAAAATACTTGAGAACAAGGTGAAATTTTTTGATAAGTAGTTATTCTACAATCAAAAATTTCAACGCAGTCATCGAGTATTTTAACTAGCTAGGATGATCAGTTATTTATTACGATTGGTATTAGATGTTCGGAAAGTCGATCTTGGTCATTTAATCAATCTAAGTTTGTACAAATGGTTAGGGTCTATCTGAAGCTCAAGCGTATAATTATTTGTGATCTTTATTCCGATAACGTTAATCATGCTATTTAGTGCTAAGTTGATCCAATAAATGCCAAAATCACCCAATTTTCGTTTTTTCCAAGGTGGGATGCTAAAACATCGTACTACACCTAAGTTCTTAACATCACAAGCTGATTACTATGCTTTATTATTCTTATCTGCTTTAGTTGGAGGGATTGCAGGCTCTGTCGTTGCTTTATTTGAAGCGTCGATTCGATTGATTACTGAGCAGCGCTTGCATTTCATTAACTCTCTTCCTTATTCTGAATATTTAGCACCGATTGGTGCTGTATTTGCTGGTGCGGCAATGGCAGCATTCGGTTTTTGGCTGACGTTTAGATTTGCCCCTGAAGTTGCAGGTAGCGGTATTCCTCATATTGAAGGTGCACTTGATGGTACGCATGATATTCGCTGGGCTCGTGTGTTACCTGTTAAGTTTATTGCAGGAACATTAACCATTGGTTCTGGCATGGTGCTTGGACGTGAGGGACCATCAATACAAATTGGCGGTGCAGTAGGTCGAATGGTTGCAAGTAAAGGAAAACGTTTTAATCATGCCTCTCACATCTTAACTGCAGCGGGTGCTGCTGCGGGTCTTGCTGCCGCATTTAATGCTCCTTTAGCGGGTATTCTTTTTGTTATTGAAGAAATGCGGCCTCAGTTTCGGTATAACATAACTTCAATTAAATGTGTAACGTTGGCGACAGCTGTCGCTACTATCGTTATGCGATCATTGCATGGTCAAGAAGCTTTTTTAACTATTCCGAGCTTTGATGTTCCACCACTTCGTTCATTGTTTTTATTTGCGCTCCTAGGTATTTTATTTGGCATTATTGGTGTTAATTTCAATAAGTGGATTTTAAAAGGTACTAGCAAAGTAAAACAAATACATCAAAATAAATTATCTCGCCTTGTTATGCTAGGTGCCGTATTTGGGGGAACATTTGCTTTATTGCACTTGGTGATCCCTAAATTATCAGGCAGTGGTATGGAAATTATCACAGAGATGTTTTATAGCCCGATGGCATGGATGGTCATGGTTGGTTTCTTTATTTTGCGAGTTATTGTTACCATTGCTTGTTTTTCTTCTGGTGCTCCCGGTGGGGTATTTGCCCCTATGCTCGCATTAGGTACATTATTAGGCCTATCTTTTGGTGTTGTAATGGCTGCTTGGTTCCCTGATTGGGTTTCTGAGCCAGGTGTGTATGCTATCGCAGGAATGGGAGCGTTATTTGCCGCGACAGTTCGAGCACCAGTTACTGGGATTATTCTTGTAGTAGAAATGACTAATAATTATCAGCTTATTCTTCCATTATTAGTGACTTGTTTAGGGGCAACATTTATTGCTCAGGCATTAGGTGGGCAGCCTTTATATGCGGCGTTGCTAAAACAATCGCTACTTAAAGATAAAGAACTCAGAGCAGGAGATAGTGGGCTACAAAAGGTTGATCAAAATATCGCAAATGCCAATGCTCATTCTGAAAAGTAAATGATAAAATGACCACCATCTGAAGATATTATTTAAGATCTTTGATGGTGGTAATAGTAGGTATAGTTATATGAATATTAAGATTTTTTATAAACTCTAATCATAAAGTCGGCTTTACAATCAAATGCAGTTTTCTCTTTCAATTCGCCCTTAAATTCTGCTGTCGCTTTCCATGCAAAAGGCGTCATATCCAATAAATGCAGAGCTTCTAGACCATTTAGGTGCATATCGTAAGTTAATTTTTTCTCTTCAATAAGATCAAATCCGGCAATCTCTTCCGCTTCTTCATCATGTAGACGAACATCACCATAAACACCTTCACGAAGTTCATATAGATGATGACTTGCAGGCGTTACGGTAATTAGGTATCCGTTATCTTTAATTGTACGGTGCAGTTCTTCTGCTTTGCATGGTGCATAAATACGTACAATGCCATCTAAACTTAGATCAGAAAAAGGCAAACGGTGGCTTGAAGCAACGCTAAATTGGCAATTTAGATAACGTTTTGCAGCATACTTAATAGCAACTTTTGAAATATCGAGTCCAAAGACATTTGTATTTTCACCATCAAGCTGCTCAGCAATTTTTGAAGTGTAATAGCCTTCACCACAACCAATATCAAGCAGGCTTGCAGAATCATCCGTTATATATTGCTGACATAAATTAGCAACGTGTTGCTGCATCGGTTGATAATGTCCCGCCTCTAGAAAAGCACGCCTTGCTTGCATCATCTCTTTATTATCACCAGGATTCTTAGAGCGCTTATGATGAGCAGGCATTAGGTTAACGTAACCTTCTTTTGCATTGTCAAATTGGTGGTTGTTTTCACAACGGTATTGATTGTTGGCAAAATGCAATGCGTGTTGGCATAAAGGGCATTGATAAGACATGGTTACACCTAAAGTTAGATTAAGGCAGCAGTTTACTTCTTCATTTCTAGAATAAAAAGACCCCCTAATAAAAAATATCTACGTCTATTTAATTTTAGCCTCAAAATTAATAATGTGACTTACTTCAAATACAGCCCCTAATAGAAGCTAACAAGACCTTTTTTGTTCTCAAAATAGAGAGATCGTGATCACTCTAACTGTTAATTATCGCTATGAAAAATGTGATCTTACCATTGGTATTTGACATTTAATCTAAATTATAAAACCAATATTTCAATATATCTACTTGTTTAATATCGTTTTATATATTTTTACGTAGACTATTTTTGAAGTGGATCAAACAATGAATAGGATTAATTTTGCATCGCGAATTAATAGGGCATTATTGATCTCAATGGATTCAGAGCAACACGAATGGACAACGAAATTTTAGAGTTTGATTTTAATATATTGATGGTTTCAATTAGAAGAATCAAACCAGTAGTTTATATAGGGTATATCACATGAAAAAATCAACATTAGCACTTATCGTTCCTGCGATTCTTCTTTCTAGTGCAGCAATGGCTGACTCAACTTATGTAACAGGTAACGTACAAGCACATGATAGTGATCTTCATGGTTCAAGCATGACATCGACGCTAGAAGCGGGTCATACGTTTGATAATGCATTTGGTGGTCTAACACTATTAACAGAGTTCGATGGTATTCAACTAGGCACACTAAAAAATGATGATGGTGTTAAATCAAACTCTCCAGCATACGTAACATTAGGTGCAGAGCAATCATTCTCTATTAACGAAAATTTATGGATGGCTGTAGGTTACCATCACCTAATGGCGAACGGTAAAGAAGTGCAATATCGCCCATTAGTGAAAATTGGCTACAACTTCGATAATGGTATCTCTATCTCTAACCGTACTCGTGCTCACATTGATGCAACTGATGGCGATGCTAAAACAGATTACCGCATGGATAACCGCGTAGCATATACACTGCTTGAATCTGAACTAACGTTAAGCTACAACAATGTATATATGATTGAAGGTGAATCTATGGACCACGAGCTTCGTGCAACATGGAATAAGAAAGAAGGTGTTCAACCATACGTTGAGTACCGTAACCAAGCTGACAACTACAACAACGCATTCGTAGTTGGTGCTTCTTATAGTTGGTAAACCTAGTTTCTAAATGATGATTATGCTGATGATCCTATTTAAGGGGGGGTTGTTAATTATAATCAGGTTAGAAAGTCTAAATTCTCACTGATCCGTCAGTGAGGATTTTTTCGTTTCAGTGATAACAATAAATGATAGGCATAAAAAATCCCCGCCAGTGCGAGGATTTTAATCGGTTACTTATGCTTACTCTTATTTATATAGAAATTAAGCGTTAAAGATTTGTGCCATTTCTGTTGAACATAAGTGGTATTGACGTGGGCAGTTGCGCCATGTTGTTAGCATACGACGATATTTATCAGTCATTGTCATTTGGCTATTGAAGTGGTGATCCGCTTTATCAAACTGAGGGTATAAACCTTCAGAAGTTGTTAGGAAACGAACGTAGTTCACTTGCTGTGCTTCTGTTGCAATATCAAAGCCTAAAAATTGAAGACGACGAGAGTCTACTTTTGCTTGGCACTCAGGTACCAACATATTGTAAGACTCTTGCATTGCATGGTACATCTCCATGAAGTCGATGATCTCACGACATTCTGCTTCTGTAATGCAACCAAAGTCTTTATCTAATTCACGGATTTGCAGTTCATAACCACGTTCAACGATCAGTTGTTGGCGTTGGTATTTTTCTGCATTTGCAGGATCCATCTGTGACATCAAATAATACTGGTTTGAAAGAATTAAGCGTTGAGCATTTGTCATATCCATCAGGATAACCTCAAAAATTATAAGTAAATTTGTATAAAAAGTTGAAGCTAGATTAACAGTAAATGTAGCACATAGAATATGATCTATATTAAGTTATGTGATCTTAGCTAAGTCCAGTTATGTTTCCATCTGTATCAATGTCTAAATTCATAAATGCTGGCTTTTCTGGTAAACCTGGCATGGTCATTACATTGCCACACAGTGCATAAATAAAGCCTGCACCTGCACACAGTTTTAATTCACGAATAGGAACAATGAAATCTGTTGGTGCACCTTTGATATTACCATCTGTTGAAATAGAAGCTGGTGTCTTTGCCATACACACAGATAGAGATTGGTAACCTAACTTCTCAAACTGTTCTAGCTGTTGCTGTGCTTTTTCTGATAGCTCAATACGCTCAGCACCATAACCTTTAATTGCAACCGCATTTAGCTTATCAAATAAACTCATATCACTGGTATATAACGGCGTGAATTGAGTCGTTTTTTTACAAGCGGTAACCACTTTTGAAGCTAATTCTTTTGCGCCTTCACCACCTTTTACGAATGCTTCACTGATAGAAACATCGACATTTGTTTCAGAGGATAATGCAGAAACCCACTGTTGTAAGAAATCCAACTCCTCTTGAGTATCTTCAGGGAAACGGTTAATAGCCACAACAACAGGTAAGCCGTATTTAGCACAGTTATTAATATGCCACTGTAAGTTATCTAAACCTGCATCTAAGGCTTCTTGATTTGGTGTGAAGATTTCTTTTGGTAAGGCTTGACCTGGAGATAGTGGGAATAAACCAGAGTTTGCTTTAATACCACGTAAAGTTGCAACAAGTACTGCACAATCTGGCGCTTTACCTGATAATGTGGCCTTAATATTACACGCTTTTTCTAACCCCATATCAGAGCCAAAACCGCCTTCTGTTACCGTATAATCAGTCAGTTTTAACGCAATATTGTCTGCAATAATAGAAGAGTTACCATGAGCGATATTGGCAAAAGGACCGGAGTGAACAAAAGTAGGTACGCCTTCCAGTGTTTGCATTAAGGTTGGATTGATAGCAAATTTCATTGTTACTGTCATTGCACCAGCAACTTGTAGGTCTTCAGTTGTAACAGGGTCACCATCAAGATTATAGGCAACTACGATACGGCCAATACGTTGACGTAAATCTTGAAGATCAGTCGCTAAGGCTAGAATCGCCATTAATTCTGAAGCCGCAGTAATATCAAAACCATCTTCACGCTGATAACCGTTAATGGTTTTACCATCTTCGTTTTTACCAATAGTAACCATGCGAAGTGCACGATCGTTATGGTCCATTACTCGTTTCCAAACCACTCGGTTAGAGTCAATTCGTAATGCGGGAAGATCGTTCTTTTCAGAGAACAGTTCATAACCTAGACGTTGCTCATGATAAATACGAGCATCAATGGCCGCTGAGGCTAAGTTATGTGCCGCGGTAATAGCATGAATATCGCCTGTTAAATGAAGATTTAGTTCTTCCATCGGAGCTACTTGGCTATAACCACCACCTGCAGCACCGCCTTTTACCCCAAACACAGGTCCCATTGAAGGTTGGCGAATACAAGCACTAACGGATTCACCTAATTTTGCTAGACCTTGAGCTAGGCCAATTGTCGTTACTGTTTTACCTTCACCGAGTGGCGTTGGTGTGATAGCGCTGACTAAAATTAACTTACCATTTGGTTTATCTTTAAGGTGTTTTAAGGCGTCAATATTGACCTTTGCTTTATAGCGACCTTGTGGCGTAATGTCATCATCATGCAGCCCTAAGTTTGACGCAATCGTTTTCATTCTTGTAAGTGTCGCAGTTTGGCAGATCTCAATATCGCTTTTCATAGTAACGGAAACCTTTTAGGAAAGAGTTAAAAATGCTGAAAAGAAGCGCGCTTTTTATACCACATAAATAGGGTGATACTGAATTAATTCCCTGACTTTACTATGGAATTGATGAAAATATTTATAAGGTGTGATCAAGAGTATGAACAAGGTTTAAGAATAGGTTAATGGGTTGTGATATTCTTTATTTTGGCATAGTTAAAAGAGAAGAATGAATGTCTTGGCGTGATTTGAATTTTAGGCGTCGATTATTAACAGTAATGACCGTTTCTGGTGTAGGTAAGCTGTTAATTTTATCTGTGTGTGCGTTCTTATATATCAAGCACTGGGAATCGCAAGACAGTGGAGATAAAGCGTTAGGCATCGCTCGATTTCTTGCTCAGTCGCCATTAGTGATGATGGCTATTGAGAAAAATGATCCCTCGTTAATTGAAGAAAAAATAGAACGATTACGATCATCTATTGGCGCTGCTTTTATTGTGGTTGGTAATAAAGAAGGCATACGTATCGCTCATCCGATTAAAGAACGTATTGGAAAGCCGATGCAGGGGGGAGATAACCAACAAGCACTAGATTTAGGGCAGTCCTATATATCATACGCCAAAGGATCATTAGGTCACTCTGTACGTGGTAAAACGCCAATAATTGATGAGTATGGTGAGATTGTTGGAGTGGTCTCTGTCGGTTATTTATTAACAACCATCGACAGTAAAGTCTCTCACTTCCTCAGTTTTTTCCTTGGAATGGCCGTTTTAGTTATTTTAGCGAATACACTTATTGCTAACTTTGTCGCTAGGCGTTTTCAAAAAGCTATTTTTGGTTTTGAACCAGAAGCATTTGGGCGTTTATATAAAGAACAACAAGTCACTCTCTCAACGCTGCGTGAAGGGGTGTTAAGTATTGACGCTAATGGCAAGCTCAGATCTATTAATAAAAGTGCCTGTGACATATTAGGCATAGACCCTAAGCAAGCCTTGAATCGATTATTTATTGAAGTGTTACCTGATAGTGATTTGACGAAGCTTTTGGTTACCCAACAATCAGAGCATGATATTGAGTTACTACTGAATGGCCAAGCCGTTATTGCTAACCGAGAATTGATTAAAATGGACGGTGAAGTGATTGGAGCCGTATCTAGTTTTCGACGTAAAGATGAAATCAGTGAATTGACGACTCAACTTTCTCAAGTCAAACAATATGCTGATTTATTACGCTCTCAAACTCATGAGCATCGTAATAAATTAAATACCATTAGCGGCTTGATTCAATTAGGTAAGATTGAAGAAGTACAGCAGATCATTGGACAAGAAAGTCTGCGCTATCAAAAGTTAATTGAATTTTTAAGAGAAAGCATATCTGAGCCGATGATAGCTGGTGTATTGCTTGGTAAAAGCGAGAGAGCCAGAGAGCTAGGTTTAGTTTTGGAGATTGAAGAAGGAACGCAATTAACGCATCTACCTGAGCATATTCGTGCTGAAGATATGGTGACGATTATCGGAAACTTAGTCGACAATGCGTTTGATGCAACCTTAAGTCAATTAAAAGGCAGTGTTGAGCCAATAGTTGTCAGTGTGACTGATTTCGGTCAAGAAGTGATTATCGAAGTAGAAGACAGAGGATGTGGCCTACCGCAGGCGTTTAGCTTTAAACAGCTAACCCAAAGAGGAATATCTACAAAATCGGAACAAGGGCGTGGCGTTGGTTTACATCTTATTCAGCAATTAGTAGACCATTATCGTGGAGAGTTTACGGTCAGAAGTGAAGCGGGAAAAGGAACGTTAATGACCATTTATTTGCCAAAAGAGTTGCATTCATAAAGTAACCAATCTTATAAATATAAAGAATAAACAAAAGGATATTGTGTGAGCAGTAAAATCAAGATCGTTATCGTAGAAGATGATATTGGCATAGCAGAGATTCATCGCCGTAATCTGGATAAAATAGATTATGTTGAAGTAATAGGAATTGCAGCCAGTAAGGAAGAAGCGACGACGTTACTGGATGTGTTGAACCCAGATTTAGTGCTATTGGATATTTATCTTCCTGACGGTAATGGACTTGATATCTTGCGGGAGTTACGCCAAAAAGAGTTATCGCCTGATGTCATATTAATTACAGCCGACAGAGATGTGAATACACTGCAAGAAGCGATGCGTGGTGGTGTGGTAGATTATCTGCTAAAGCCTGTTATATTTAGTCGGTTAGAAGAAGCAATTAATAAATACCTGAGCCAAAAGCAGCAATTTACTAATCGAGTTGATATTGATCAAACCATGGTTGACGCCATGCTGCATTCTAGCACGACAACGCCCGTGGCAAGATTACCCAAAGGTATTGATGGCGTAACATTAGAAAAAGTACGCCAACTGTTTGTTAATGAAAAACAATTAACAGCAGATCAAGCCGGAGAGTTAATTGGCGCGAGCCGAACGACAGCGCGTCGTTATTTAGAATATCTCATTAGCTCTGGAGAATTGAGTGCCGACCTCTCTTATGGCAGTGTTGGGCGACCAGAGCGAACGTACTTTAAGGCGTAACCCTATTTTTAAGGTATTAATAGCCATGACACCAGCAACGAAACTATTAAAGAAAGCAAAAATTGAACATCAAGTGCTTGAGTATCATCATGATCCAAAAGCTCAAGCGTATGGATTAGAAGCTGCCGAAAAACTGGGTTTACCTGATGAAGAAGTTTTTAAAACCTTAGTAGTTCAAGTGGATGAGAAAGAGCTCGTGGTTGGTATTATTCCTGTTGCTGCTCATTTAAGTATGAAATTAATTGCTAAAGCTGCTGGTGGAAAAAAAGCAAAAATGGCCGATCCTGCTTTGGTTCAAAAATCGACAGGATACGTCATGGGAGGCGTTAGTCCTCTTGGTCAAAAGAAACGGTTGAAAACAGTGATTGATAATACGGCTGAACAGTTTGAAACCATCTATGTCAGTGGTGGTAAAAGAGGACTAGATATTGGGTTAGCTCCTAACGCTTTACAGCAAGTGTTAAACGCACAATTTATGGATATTAAAGCAGAGTGAGCATGGAAGGGAGAAACCCCATGAAGAAGAAAACAGTATCACTTGTTCTTGGAAGTGGTGGAGCGAGAGGCCTTGCTCATATCGGCGTGATCCGCTGGTTAGAAGAACATGATTTTGAAATTGTATCTGTCTCTGGTTGTTCTATTGGTACTGTTGTCGGTGGAGTATATGCCGCCGGAAAGTTAGATGAATTTGAAGCTTGGATGCGAACAATCACCAAGCTCGATATCGTCTCTTTGATGGATTTCAATTGGGGTAAAGGTGGGCTAATTAAAGGCGATAAGGTAATGAATCGTCTTGGTCATATCTTGGGAGATTTGCATATTGAAGATCTTTCAATTCCCTATACCGCAGTGGCCGCTGATATTAGTAATGAAAAAGAGGTGTGGCTACAAAAAGGGTCACTTTTGCAAGCGATTCGAGCTTCTATCTCTTTACCGCTTTATTTAATGCCAATTGAATTTAACGGGAAAACATTAATTGATGGCGGAGTACTAAATCCGGTACCGATTGCTCCAACTTTTGCTGATCATTCCGATATTACTCTTGCGGTAAACTTAGCTGGTGAAATTAGCCATAAAATTGATGACTTTGGGATCAATCAAGTGGATATTTCAGCGCAAGAACCAGACGAAGATATGCCGTTTCATCGTAAAGTGAGTGATTACTTTGGTTCTTTAACAGAGAAAGCATCAAGAATAGATTTAGGTATGTATGATATTGCAAACCAAGCGTTTGATGCGATGCAAAGTACTATTGCGAGACAAAAGCTAGCGGCTTACCCGCCAGATATTACGGTTGAAATTGCAAGAGATGCTTGTGGCACGTTTGAGTTTGAGCGCACAGCTGAAATGATAGATTTAGGGTATGAAAGAGCAGAACATGCTTTGAAACACCTTCTATAAATACTCTTAATTAACTCGATATAAAAACGCCCATGCTTTTCACTTCTCTTTCTAGTAAAAAGTACGGGCGTTTTTAATTAATAGTATTTGTATGACTATTAGAATTTAGGTGCTGGTTTTCTTGTCGGCTTGAAGTTCAAAATTGAAATCGGCACGTCTTTCTTTGGTTCAAACCCTAGAATTTCTTTACGCACAATTAAGTGACCAAGACGTTTTTCAATCATGCACAAGTTTTTAAAATCATCTCGAGAAACAAATGAGATCGCCTCACCTTTAGCGCCTGCACGGCCAGTACGACCAATACGGTGAACATAATCATCAGCAGGGAAAGGTAAATCGTAGTTAACAACTCGTGTTAGTTCATCGATATCGATACCACGAGCAGCAATACCTGTAGCAACTAGGTATTGTAATTTACCTTCTTTAAAATCATTCAGTACTTTTGCACGAGCATCTTGGCTTCGGCCACTGTGGAATGCTTCTGCTCTAATACCACGTTTTTCTAATTGGCTTACTAATTTAGCTGCGCCGTGTTTCGTCTCAATAAAGATCAGAGCTTGGTCCCACTCATTTTCTTTGATTAAGTGACTAAGCAGTGCTGATTTTTTATCTTTATCTACCGTAATTAACCATTGGTCAATTTGTGGTGCCGATGTTGTTTTTGGTGAAATAGTAATTTCAATTGGATTATTTACTGCTGTTTTAGCTAAATAACGGACTTGATCAGACAAGGTTGCTGAGAACAACATGTTTTGACGATCTAACGGTAAACGTTCGATAATTTTATTGATGTCTTCAATGAAACCCATGTCTAGCATACGGTCTGCTTCATCAAGAACTAAAATCTCAATTTCATCAAAGTGAATAGCACGTTGTGTGTACATATCAAGAAGACGACCAGGAGTGGCAACCAATACATCAACCCCTTCAATTAGGCGTTCTTTTTGGTTTTTATAGTCAACACCGCCGTACATAGCTAGTGATGAAATATCGATATGTTTGCTGTACTGCTGAATATTGTCTTCAACTTGAATCGCAAGCTCACGTGTAGGTGTCAAAATTAATGCACGAATACGTTTAGCTCGAACCTTAGTTGGATCTTCGCTGAGGATTTCTAAAATTGGTAATACAAAACTGGCTGTTTTACCTGTACCTGTTTGCGCGGCTGCAATTAGGTTTTTTCCAGTAAGCGCAACGGGAATGGCTTTTTCTTGAATTGGAGTTGGGGCTTTATAACCCAGTTCATCGATGGCTTTTAAAATTGGATCGCTTAACCCAAGTTTGGAAAATGGCATGTGAAATCTCAGATATATGAATAGAAGGGGATTGTAGCATGAAAAAAAGAAATGGCAGCAGGGGAAATAGACACCAATACTATCCTTAGTATTGGTGTCTATATTTAGACTATTAGGTCAGACGATTATGACTTTACTGTAAACTTAGGTCGGATAACGTTATTGATAAACGTTAGTGCCATCGGAAGAATAAGTACAATTGCAGCAATCGCGGTAAAACTAAAGGTAATTGGGCGCTCCCATAAGAAACTTAACTCACCATCACTGATCATTAATGCTCGACGTAAATTCTCTTCCATCATGCCACCCAATATGAATCCGAGCAGTAAGGGGGCGAGTGGGAAATTAGCAAGCCGCAGAGCTATTGCCACCATCGCAATAAAGATCATGATGAATACATCAACGGTATTAAATGAGACTAAGTAAACCCCGGTAATTGAAAAGAATAAAACCATTGGCATCAATACCGTTCTTGGCACGGCAAGTAATTTAGAGATGTATGGAATTAAGGGTAAATTTAGGATCACTAATACGATGTTACCAAAGTACATAGAGATAATAACTGACCAGAAGATATCTGGGTGGTCAACAAACAGTCTTGGACCTGGTTGAATACCATAAGCGATTAAGGCACCAAGCATGATAGCGGTGGTTCCAGACCCAGGAATACCTAATGTAAGTAGAGGAACAAATGACCCGCTTGATGCGGCATTATTTGCAGATTCAGGAGCAACTAACCCACGAATACTTCCTTTACCAAACTCTTCTTTTTTATCTTTTGGTGCTAGATTTCGTTCCATTCCATAACTTAAGAATGCTGCGATGGTTGCGCCAGCACCAGGTAATACACCAGTAAAGAAACCAAGGATAGATGAACGAACAGCAACAGGGGCAACTTCTTTAAATTCTTCTTTGGTGATTTTCATGCTGCCTAGATCAGACATTTTATTTTGTTCATCATCCCGTGTGTCTTGTTCTGGCTTTAATATTCCCATCAAGGTTTCGCCTAAAGCAAAGGTTGCCATTGCAAGCAGTAAGAAGCTGAATCCATCCATTAAATCAGTTAAGCCAAAGGTAAAGCGTTCAACACCAATGCCTTTATCAATACCGACGGTTGAAAGCATTAAACCAAGAATAGTCATCATCCATGCTTTAATCACTTGCCCCTTACCTGCGAATGCAGCAACAGCAGATAAACCGACTAGCATTAGTGCGAAATAATCAGATGATTGAAAACTCAAAGACACTTTAGCAAGCGCTGGAGCTGCAATCAGTAGCATAATGGCTGAAAGCGTGCCACCAGTAAAAGAGGAGTAGGCAGCAAGAGCAAGAGCTTTACCTGCTTGACCTTTTTGTGCCATTGGGTAGCCATCAAATGCGGTTACCACGGTTGATGAACAGCCGGGGGCATTGATAAGGATTGATGAGGTAGAACCACCAAAAACGGCGCCATAATAAACACCAGCCATTAAGATCATGCCTGATGCAGGATCAAGTCCGTAGCTAATTGGGATCATTAAGGCAATGGCAGAAATAGGCCCAAGCCCCGGCAACATACCGATAAATGTACCGACAAAACAGCCGATCATTACCATCATCAAGTTGGTTGGCATAATCGCTGTTGATAAGCCTGCTAAAATTCCATCTAACATAATTAAGTCCTAAGGGTTACCAAGCAAGAAAAAGATAACCAGGTTCAAGATAGATATCTAAACCTTTGGTAAGAAGTAGCCAAAATCCAGTTACAAAAGGGAATGAAGCACCGAATAATACCGGCTTTCTGCGTTCTCCCAATAGATAGAATCCTGCTAATAGAAATAAGCTTGTTGCTAATACAAAACCAAGCCAGGTAAGGCCAATGCCATACAGCACCATTAATACTAAAAAACCGATAAGCAGTTTCCAGTTAAAACCTAAGGTAGCCCCACTTTTTTCATCGGGTTGTGCTGAGACAATAAGAAGTAATGAAAGAAAAATACCAGCAAAGGTCAGCATGTAAGGTAGAGTTCGAGCAGTGAAGGGTTCGTATTCATCACCAGGAAATAAAGGAATTAAACTGGTTTGATAGCCATAACATAAGCAGACCAGTAAAAAAATGATAGCGCCAACGCGATCTCGGCATAGTAGAGAAGAGCTAGAGTACGACATGAGTTCTCTCCATTCATCCATTTAAAAAAGAGTAAGAAAAAGGCTGCCTTGAACATGAAGGTGCAAGGAGAATGTAACAGGAACATTAATGAGCCATATCCGGGGGGAGTCATTAACTATTCAAGGCAGCTAAAATGGTAGTATTATTTTAAGAAGCCAAGCTCACGCATTAGGTTACCCATTAGCAATTCTTGGTTTTCAAGGAAAGCATAAAAGTCTTTGTCAGCTTTGTAGTTATCAATCCAGCCATTACGATCTCGTACTACTGCCCATTGATCCGTTTCATACATCTTATCGAAGGCTTCTCTATACTCATCGATTTTCGCCTGCGGTGTACCTGGAGCTGCGAAGAAACCACGCCAGTTAGCAAAAACGGTTTCATTGCCATATTCAGTTAGTGTTGGGATTTCTGGCGCACTTTCTAAACGTTTTGGTGCTGTGATAGCAAGAATACGCACTTGACCACTTTTCGACATTTCAAGAACTTCACCTAACCCTGTTGAAAGTAGAGGTGTTTCACCAGAAAGAAGTGCTGCCATTGCCTTTCCGCCAGCGTCATACGCAATGTAACGTACTTTTCTTGCATCAAAGCCTTCACCTTTAAATGCTGCCGCTACCACTAGGTGATCCATACTGCCTCGAGCTGAACCGCCAGCAATTTTTACTGAGCGAGGGTCTTTTTCAAAATCAGCAACCACTTGCTCCCAACTTGTATATTTAGAGTCTTTATTTACTACAATCGCACCATAATCGGCGATAGTCGCTGCAATAGGGGTTAAGTCGCGGAACGATTGTGGAAAAATCCCACTTAACGATCGGATCACGATAGGTGTTGAGTTCACCATTAAGGTATCTGGTTGGCGCTCTGCCGTTTCAATTAAATGAGCAATAGCTTTACCGCCGCCGCCACCTGAAAGGTTTTGATATGACGCTTGTTCAATGATGTCTGATTTAAGTAATACATCACCAGTACCACGAGCGGTCATATCCCAACCGCCACCAGCACCACCAGGGATGATGAAATGAATTTTTTCAAGATCTGCTGCGATAGCTGAGCCTGAAAGAGCAAAGGTTGCTGCAATCATTGACGCGGTGACTTGTTTTTTAAATGAAGTAAGCATGAATAACATTTCCTTATGTGTCCAAGTTTCTCTGTAGTTATGGTGTGAAACTTGAGAGTAGGGGGGACTGCTTTTTCTTAGTTGTTGCGTAAATGTTATGTGCTTGAGGGGTTTTTGGCTAGATAGAAATGATAATGGCTATTTAGAACATTAAACGAATTTTGTTCATAAAGTTCATGCGGATTTGGATAAATAAAAAAGCCATGCAATAAAAATAAAGCATGGCTTAATTAAATTAGATTCTAGTTTTCAAAATCTATTGAGTTTTAAATTCACTTAATTTCTGAGTTAGTGAATGACTTTCTTTTGTTAGCTCAGCAGTGTCATTTAACGAAGTTTGCATATCAGAAAGAACTTCATCAGCGGCTTCGTTAATACTTGTGACATTGCGATTTATCTCTTCAGAGACAGAGCTTTGCTCTTCTGCGGCTGAAGCAATTTGGTTATTCATGTCATTGGCTACAAGAATTGCAGCATTAATTTCTTGTAGGTTTTTCTGTGCAATTAAGGTCTCTTCTTTAGTTTCTAATGCCTGCTTTTGACTACTTTCCATTACCGTCACAATACCTTGAGTATTTTGTTGTAATATCGCAAGCATACTATTAATTTCTTGTGTTGAGCTTTGTGTACGACTTGCTAGGTTACGAACTTCATCGGCAACAACAGCAAATCCACGTCCTTGTTCGCCAGCTCTAGCTGCTTCAATCGCAGCATTTAATGCCAATAAGTTTGTTTGTTCTGCAATACCACCGATTTCAATAAGAATTTTTTGAATATCATTGCTTGATGAAGCTAAATTAATCACTTGCTCTTGGGCTTCATTAATGAAACGTGCCAACTCTTCAACAGAAGCTGCGGCATTATTCATTATTTTCTGTCCATCTTCACTACTTGCTTGAATTTGGCTTGCTGCTGTTGCAGCTTGTAATGCAGAAGAAGCAACTTCTTGTGCTGTTGCGCTCATTTCATTAATAGCGGTTGCTAATTGAGTAACTTCATTTACTTGATTTTGAAGTTTCAATTGTGATTTTTCAGTTTCGGCCATGGTATTCATTGAGGATTGAGAGACTAATTCTGCCGTATTTTTTGCGTTATGAAGTGTATGTTGAACTTTTTCTATAAAAGTATTGAACCAGAAAGCCAATTGACCAATTTCATCTTTAGAGTCAATACTAATGCGTTGAGTTAAATCACCATCACCTTGTGCTATGTTTTCAAAGCGAGAAGTGAGCTCAAGTAAAGACGCACCAATGCTTTTAGCTAAAATGAAAATAATAGCAATCCCAATAATTGATGAGATAAAACCACTTAATAAGCCATTTAATAATGCACCCTGACTAAGTTCAGTACTCAGCTGATTAAAATCAGTGATCTCTTTTTCAAGCACTGTTTTAGGAACTGAAACCATAACAACCCATGGTTTAGCACCTGTTTCTATTGATGAAACAGCAACTTTGTAATCACCCATATCACTTAAGAACGTAGATGTGCTTTTTAGTTTTTGTTGAATTGATGGCCAGTTTTGAGCAAATTCATCTTTGATTTTTTCTCCAACTAAGTTTTTATCTTGACTAAAAGAGAGAAATCGCCCATCCCAAGAGACAATCGAAACGATGGCATTACTAAGCCCTGTTGACTTTGCTGCTTTTTGGCTAATAGCTTGAAAGTCTTTTACTGACCAATCAAAGCCAAGTGATCCCACAATATGATCATTGTGGCGTAGCGGTAGACTTATTGTTGTTATTAATTCTTCATTACCTCTAACATTATAATAATACGGTTCCATAACAAATTGTTCGCCAGTTTCAAATGGAGCTAAGTGCCATTCGTCAATTCGTTCCCCATTTTGATTCATTTTCCTATTTTTGAAGCTATCCATTCCAATAGCTTCAAAATCAGAACCTATCGGTGAGAAAAAAGGAGATAAGAACCCATCTTTATTCGTCGCTTTCTGAGTTAACTCCGAATTATCTTGAAGGAAGTTCTTCTCTTCCCATACCATATAACCAGCAAAGACACTTTTATTTTGAATATGTAATGAAGCCATAAATTGTTGAATAAGAATGTTAGCTTCGACTTGATTACTATTAGAGAGTTCTAATACTGACTTTAATTGCTGTAAATTACTTATAACAGGGGCAAATAAACCGTTAAGTTCGGCTCTTTGCTGGTTAGCAATTGATAATAATTTATAATCAATATTATCTGTTAACTGTAATGAAACATTTTTTGTAATTTCTTTGTTTACTTTATTATAAGAGACAGTTGTAAAAAACATGGCTGTACTAAGAGTGATAAATATAGCCAATCCGGCGCTAATGGCGATGCGTGTTTTTATTGATTTGAACATAACTCTGTAAACTCCGAGTGATTTTATATAATCAAGTATCGGCTTGAGGCTCATATACATTAGAGATTATAGACTATTAAATTAAGTAAGATGGTTCAGGTTGAGTTCATATTGGTGAGTTTATACTCTTTCATTAACACTTAGACACATGCTAATTATCTTATTTGAGTGATTTTCTGTTAGTCTGTTTTGATGGTATTTGTAATTTTATAGTGAGAAAAAATGAATAAAAAACTATTGTTACCTTTGTTATTTTCTATTGTTTTAGTAGGCTGTGAAGATGCAAACGAAGCGATTGATAAAGCACAAGACGCAGCAAATAAAGCAGTGGATATAGCTCAATCAAAATTAGAATCTGTGGATTTTAGTGAATTGAACATTGAACAGTTTGGTGATGCAGCTGTATCAGCGACTGAATTTGCAGAGTCAATCGATGAAGCGTTAAATGCGGATTACAGCAACCCTGAAGCCTTAATTGAAGTGAAAGAGCATATTGCTAATGCCTATAGCTGTTTGGTTGAAGCGTCATCAGAATCCACTGCGGAAGGTCTGGTGAATAAAGTGATGGCAACTCTCTCAAATGAGCAAGCACAAAGCTTAATTGAAAAAGGGATTGAACGCGCAAAAGATATGCAAGAGTGTGTGATGTAATTAGCATCATCTCTAATAAGAAAAAACTGAATAAAAAAGCCCTGTAACAGTACGCTTTAAAGGCGTTTGATACAGGGCTTTTTAGTGCTTGTTAATCTATCTGGTTAAAAATAACCGTAAAGATTACAGCTTATCAGTTAACTCGATAGCTTGACCGATGTAGTTTGCTGGCGTCATCTCTTTTAGACGAACTTTCTCATCTGCAGGGATTTCTAAACCGTCGATGAATGCACGCATGCCTTCGCCGTCGATACGCTTACCACGAGTCAGCTCTTTTAGTTTTTCGTATGGCTTTTCGATGCCGTAACGACGCATAACTGTTTGTACCGGTTCTGCAAGAACTTCCCAGTTTTTATCTAGCTCAGCTTCAAGTGCAGCACGGTTGATTTCTAATTTGCTAATGCCTTTTAGAGTCGACGTGTATGCAATGATAGCGTAGCCACAACCAACACCTAGGTTACGAAGAACCGTTGAGTCAGTTAGATCACGCTGCCAGCGAGATACAGGTAATTTTTGTGCTAGGTGGCTAAAGATAGCGTTAGCAAGACCTAGGTTACCTTCTGAGTTTTCAAAATCGATTGGGTTAACTTTATGCGGCATAGTTGAAGAGCCGATTTCGCCAGCAATCGTTTTTTGTTTGAAGTGACCAAGAGCAATGTAGCCCCAAACGTCACGGTCAAAATCAAGAAGGATAGTGTTGAAACGTGCAATCGCATCAAATAGCTCAGCAATGTAGTCATGAGGTTCGATTTGAGTTGTGTATGGGTTCCAATTAACGCCTAGAGATTCAGTGATGAACTCTTCGCTGAATGCATGCCAATCAACATCTGGGTAAGCAGATAGGTGAGCGTTATAGTTACCTACAGCGCCGTTGATTTTTGCTAGGATCTCAACGTTTTCGATTTGTTTGTATTGACGTTCCATACGGTACGCAACGTTAGCCATTTCTTTACCCATAGTAGATGGAGAAGCTGGCTGGCCGTGTGTACGAGAAAGAAGTGGAATGTCACGGTACTCGTTAGCTAATGCTTTAATTGCATCAATAACGTTACGGATTTCAGGAAGAATCACAGTATCACGTGCTTCTTTAAGCATTAGAGCGTGAGATGTGTTGTTGATGTCTTCTGAAGTACATGCAAAGTGGATGAACTCATTGATAGCGTGAAGCTCAGGAAGCTCAGCAACTTTTTCTTTAAGGAAATATTCAACAGCTTTAACATCGTGGTTAGTAGTGCGTTCAATTTCTTTGATACGCATAGCGTCTTCTTCACAGAAGTTAGCTGCGATATTATCTAAGAATTGATTCGCTTCTGCGCTTAATGTAGCCACTTCCGCAATCGATTGCGTAGCTGCTAATTTTTGAAGCCAACGAACTTCAACAACAGTGCGGTACTTTAGTAAGCCGTACTCACTAAAGATGCTGCGTAGAGAAATTGTTTTACTTCCGTAGCGACCATCTACAGGTGAAACAGCAGTTAATGCTGACAATTCCATGTGAATCTCCTAGATATCTATAAAGGTTAAAGGATAAAGCCTACCTGAGATTCAAGTAGGCTTTAATTTTTTAAATTCGAGCTAAAATAATTTTTGCTTGTTCTACCATTTTCTTACGACCAAAAATCAAATGGCGACGCTTGCCACCTGTTTGACGCCATAATACAGCTGAACGAATACCTGAAAGTAGCAGGGAACGTACTTTATGCTGTGTCATTGATTGTTGTAAGATAGATGGTGTACCAGTGACTTGGATGCGAGGGCCCATAGGGCTGATCACATCTAAATAAATACTGGCAATGTTACTAAGCATTTGTTCATCGTGAATATCAAAATGTTCAAGTTGACGCTCAATGGTACTAATGCGTTCACCAAGCTTGCTCATACCATCACGATGGCCTGCAAGTTTGCGCTCTAGCGCCATTAAACTGATCAAGTAGCGAGTTAATTCACTACCTGAAGGTGTATTGTCAAAATCTCGAACTAGACATTCTAAACCAATGCGCAAATTAGCTTCGTTGCCGTATACCGCAACGGTGTTATTTGGATTGGTTTCTAAAATAGATTGAATAGCAGTATCAAACGCAGCTTGATCACAGTGCCCATCTTTCGCCATTTTTTGTACTAAGCTTGCCGCTTGGCAAATGCCAGCAAATGCAATGGTTCTGTCAAATAAAGTGTTAGCCACGCTCGGAACTCCTTAAATACGCTCTTCGATGATACCGCCACCTAGGCAAATTTCACCTGAGTAGAAAACAGCAGATTGACCAGGAGTCACTGCAATTTGTGCTTCATCAAAAATCACTTTAATGTTTTCATCATCAATAGGGATGATAGTACAAGGGATATCAGTTTGACGGTAACGTGTTTTCACCGTGCAGCTCAATGGGGCTTTAATCGGAGTGCGATCAACCCAGTGCAGTTGAGAAGCTAATAAGCCTTGAGATTTTAGTAATGGGTGATCTTTACCTTGAACGGCAATTAACACATTACGTTTTAAATCTTTTTCACCAACGAACCATGGGTCTTCGTTACCGCCGCCGCCTTTAGAGCCACCGATGTGTAACCCTTTACGTTGGCCTAGAGTGTGGTACATCAAACCTTGGTGTTGACCAATGATGTTACCTTCTGGGGTTTCGATATTACCTGGTTGTGCTGGTAAGTATTTGCCTAAAAATTCAGTGAATTTACGCTCACCAATAAAGCAGATACCAGTAGAATCTTTTTTCTTCGCTGTGATCAAATCTTGCTCTTCAGCAATGCGGCGTACTTCTGGTTTTTCTAATTCACCAACAGGGAATAGGCTGCGAGATACTTGATCTGAGCTTAATGTGTATAGGAAGTAGCTTTGATCTTTGTTTGAATCTAAACCACGAAGCATTTCTGGCTTAGCGCCATTAGCGATTTCTTCTGCTGTTGGGAAAGTACGACGAACGTAGTGACCCATAGCAATGAAATCAGCATCTAGTACTTCATCAGCAAATTCTAAGAAAGCTTTAAATTTGATTTCTTTATTACATAAGATATCAGGGTTTGGCGTACGGCCCGCTTTGTATTCCTCTAAGAAATATTCAAAAACGTTATCCCAGTATTCAGATGCAAAGTTAATGGTGTGAAGGTGAATACCTAATTTGTCACACACCGCTTGTGCATCGGCTAAATCTTCGGCAGCAGTACAATATTCCTCGTTGTCATCTTCTTCCCAGTTTTTCATGAAAAGACCTTCAACTTGGTATCCTTGTTGCTGAAGTAGATAGGCTGATACTGAAGAATCTACACCACCGGACATACCGACGATGACTTTCTTTTGGCTGTTGTCTGACATTCTTTAACACCACTAATAAAACTTGAGGAAGATTCTAACAGAAAGAATATGCTCAGGACAGATCCGAGAGCAAAATCACATAATTATATCTGTGAAATGAAAAAGATTTTTGGATTTATTCCTTAAGATTTAAGCGTTTTGCTAAACGATGTAAATTTCCCGTATCAACTTGTAATGCTCTTGCTGTTGCTGCCCAATTCTGTTGATGTTCTTGATACGTTTTTTGGATTAGTTTAGCTTGGAATTCATCCGTTGCAGAGCGTAATCCTTTACTGTATTCCAAATTCATTGTTTCTGTTGCTTGAGGTACAAGTTCTTTACTGTTTGTTTCTTTTTGAATAGAAAAGTACGAAGTAGAGAGCGTTAAATCTGAATCAATACTTTGTGCTCTAGATAAAACAGCCGCTCGGCTTATGACGTGTTCTAATTCTCGAATATTACCAGGCCAAAGGTATGCATTAAGTAAGGTTATGGCTTCTGGTGTAATGCGAATGCTTGAGGCTCCTAGCTTAATACGACTCTTTTCGGCAAAGTAGCCAACAAGAAGAGTAATATCACCTTCTCGGTCTCGCAGTGGTGGAACAAAAATAGGGAAGACACTTAAACGGTGGTATAAATCGGCTCTAAAATTCCCTTCTTTCACTTCTTCACTTAATGTTTTATTGGTCGCAGCAATAATACGGGTGTTTACTTTAATGTGATTATCATCCCCAATTCGTTGGATATCACCATATTGTAAAACGCGTAATAATTTGGCTTGTAGAGCTAAAGATAACTCACCAATTTCATCTAAAAATAACGTGCCATTATCGGCAGATTCAAATTTACCTTTACGGTTACTGATAGCACCAGTAAATGCCCCTTTTACATGACCAAACAGTTCACTTTCTGCGACCGATTCGGGTAAAGCGGCACAGTTTAAGTAGACTAAATTTTGATTTGCTCTTGAAGATTGTTCATGTAAAGCACTCGCTACTAACTCTTTACCTACGCCTGTTTCTCCTGTGATTAAGACTGATAATTCCGTATTTGCGACCGCTTTGATATTGGCTTTTAATTCTTTTATTGCTTTTGATTCACCAATCATCTCAACATTGTTCTGCTGCGCGTTTTCAAATGATGATCCTGTTGAGCTGACGGAAGATTGATTCTCTAATTTTTCCATCAGTAATGCAGTGTTCAGACTGGTTGCTGCCAATGCACTGATGATCCTCAATTCTTTATTGGTAAAACTATTAAATTGAGCAGGATCGAAAGCATCAATTGTTACCGCGCCAATTAATCGTTCATTAACAAGTAAAGGAAGACCAATGCAAGAGTGTACATGGAGGAGATCTTTTTTATTTTTAATTAGTCCGTCATAAGGGTCTGGTAAGTCACTGTCTGGGGGGAAGCGAACAATATCACCAGCTCGTGCTATGGCCTCTAAACGAGGGTGTTGTGAAATAGCAAAACGACGGCCAATAACATCACTGTCTAATCCGTTGGTTGCAAGCGGTGAGAAGTATTGGTTTTTAAATAAGAGTAAAGCTGAAGCATCGCATTTTAACGCATTTCGAATGGTTGATAATAAGCGCTCAAAGCGGTCTTTATTTGATAATCCAGACGTTAAATCTAGGGCTATTTGAGCCCATTCTTCTTTCATGTTTTTCATTGAACGCTCGTTGGTTATAAATATTGTTAATTTGACAATTGTAGTGTCATTTTAACAAAAGTAAATGGGTGTCATTATGACAGTTAAATGTGTGGCTTTGTTTTTAATTCCTTATAAAACAGTAGGATAAGAGTTGGCATGCACAATGCAATATGAGTAGTAACGCTAATAATTAAATGAGAAAAAACAATGACTATTCATATTAAAAACAATGTTAACTGGGTTGGCCAACGTGATTGGGAAGTATCTGATTTCCATGGTACTGAATTTAAAATGACCAAAGGTACAAGCTATAACAGTTATCTTATTCAAGAAGAAAAAACAGTATTAATCGATACGGTTGATCATCGTTTTAGTCATCAATTCATTCAAAATTTAGAAATGGAAATTGATCTTGCGAGCATTGATTACATCGTGATTAACCATGCAGAAGAAGACCATGCAGGTGCGCTTGCGGCGTTAATGGAAAAAATTCCAGGAACTCCGATTTATTGTACTGAAAACGCGATTGATTCAATTGTTGGTCACCACCATCATCCTGAATGGAATTTTAATCCAATTAAAACGGGCGATGCGTTAGATATAGGTAATGGCAAGCAATTGATTTTTGTTGAAGCGCCAATGCTGCATTGGCCAGATAGCATGATGACCTACTTAACAGGTGATGCGATTTTATTTAGTAATGATGCATTTGGTCAACACTATTGTGATGAGCGTTTGTTTAATGACGAAGTCGATCAAACAGAGTTGATGGATCAATGTTTACGTTATTACGCCAATATCCTTACGCCATTTAGTGCGTTGGTGACGGCAAAAATTAAAGAAGTATTAAGCTTTAATTTACCGGTAGACATGATTGCAACCTCTCATGGTTGTGTATGGAGAGATAACCCAACTCAAATTATCCACCAATATTTAGAGTGGGCTGATAATTATCAAGAAGATCGTATTACTATTTTTTACGATTCTATGTCAAACAACACTCGAATGATGGCTGATGCGATTGCTCAAGGTATTCATGATATTGACCCTGCTGTTGCAGTTAAGGTATTCAATGTTTCTCGCCAAGATAAAAATGACATTTTAACCAGTGTGTTTCGTTCAAAAGGGATCCTTGTCGGCTCATCAACCATGAATAATGTGATGATGCCAAAAGTAGCGGGTATGTTGGAAGAAATTACAGGTCTTAGATTCAGAGCGAAAAAAGCAGGAGCTTTCGGTAGCTATGGTTGGAATGGTGGTGCTGTTGATAGAATTCATTCTCGTTTAACTGATGCCGGTTTTGAAACTGCCGTTGGTCTAAAAGCGAAATGGCGTCCTGATGGTAAAGCAATGCAATTATGCCGAGAGCATGGACAATTTATTGCAAAACAGTGGGCACTAAAACCACTAACTACAACGTTTAATACGATTAATGTAGAAAAAAAAGAACAAACAAAAAAAGTCATTGAATCAGCAGTGACTAAAGAAGTAAAAGTTCAAGATCCAGTTGTTGTAGTTGAACCTTCTGTAGAGTTATTTACTGAAAACAAAGAGACGTCGATAGCAGCACTAAGTGACTCCAAACAATGCATGTTATGTACTGTATGTAATTGGGTATATGACCCAGAGCTTGGTGAACCAAATCAAGGCGTAGAGCCTAATACCCCTTGGGAAGAAGTGCCTGATTATTTCTTATGTCCTGAGTGTCATCTTGGTAAAGACGTATTTGTTGAAATTAAGTAGTTGGAGGATAAATGATGAGTTTACCTATCGTTATTATTGGTAGTGGTTTTGCTTCTTACCAGTTAATTAAAACCATTCGTCGAACTAACAGTGATTGTCTAATTCATGTATTTACGAATGACAGTGGTGACGACTATAACAAGCCAGACTTGAGTCATGTATTTTCAAAACAGCAGAACCCAGAAGATGTGATTACATTATCTGGCGGGGATTTTGCTGAGCAATACAATGTTATTTTACATACGCATGCCTTCGTTGAGTCGATAGATACTGAGAACCAAACAATTACTGTAAATGGTGAGCTGCATACTTATGGAAAGTTAGTATTAGGGACAGGCTCCCAAACATTTATTCCACCTTTTCATGGTGATGGATGTGAAGATATCCTGACGTTAAATAGCCTAAAAGAATTTTCCGGTATTCAACAAAAAGTATTGGGATCTAAAAAAGTACTTGTTGTTGGTGGTGGTTTAATTGGCACTGAACTCGCGATGGATTTAGCGAATTCAGGAAAAATGGTTACTTTGGTTGAACCAAATAGCCATTTACTCGCCAATATGATCCCTGATTTTATTTCACTGCCACTTGAAAAAGCATGCAGAGAAAAAGGGGTCACCGTTACTTTGTCGGATTGTGTGCAAGCGGTAAATAAACAAGATAACGGATATCGAGTAACGACAACGAATGGTCAATCGTACTTAGTGGATTGCGTTATATCAGCCGCTGGCCTAAAGCCAAATACGCAGCTAGCGAGAAAGGCGGATATAATGGTTAACCGAGGTGTTGTCGTTGATTCAATGTTGCAAACATCGGCTAAAAATGTCTATGCACTAGGCGATTGTGCTGAAATTGAAGGCAAGGTAATGGCGTATCTTCAGCCAATACTATTGAGTGCGAATGCGTTAGCTAAAACCTTATCGGGTACCGAAACTGCATTGGTATTACCAAATATGATGGTGAAGGTGAAAACGCCACATTATCCAATCCAGCTTGCGGGCAATACATCAGTCGAGATTGAACGCTGGTCTGTTGATATTGATACGCAAGGGTTATGTGCTAAAGCTTACAATGCTAATAACCAGTTAACTGGATTTGTGGTAACCAATGAATTAATTAAGAACGCATTTCCTTTATTTAGAGAGATAAATACGACGAATTAAAGAGGTGAACTATGACAGAAATTCCTCATGGCTTAATTAAAGGTGTTGTTTTAAAGCGTCATGACTGGACAACACGCTTGTTTAGTTTGTTTGTTGAAGCGCCGATTAATACTTATCAGGCAGGACAATTCACCAAGTTGGCATTACCTGATGGGCATGGCGATTGGGTAAGGAGAGCTTATTCCATCGTGAATAACCCAAAGCAGATGGAAGGTCACCAACAAATGGAATTTCTGATCATTGCGGATGAAAGCGGGGAGCTATCACCTCGCCTTAAGGCTCTTAATTCTGGCGACGAGATTTTTGTTGGTAAAGAAGCTTCAGGGTTTATGACCATTAATGAGATGCCTCAAGGTATAGAGGATTTATGGTTATTATCGACAGGAACGGCAATAGGACCATTTATCTCTATATTGGAAACCCCATTACTTGAAACTCGATTTAAAAATATTGTGTTAGTTCATGCAGTAAGAACGCAATCTGAGTTGATTTATCAAGAGAGAATCCAACAACTATTTAATAGATACAACAAGAGGTTTCATTATGTACCAATTGTTTCTAGAGAACATGTCACCGGAACTTTATGTGGACGAATCCCGACTTTACTGCTCAACAGAGAGCTCGAAAAACGTGCCCAATGTCAGCTTAGTAAGGCGCATAGTTTCTTATACATCTGCGGCAACCCTAACATGGTTAAAGACACATCTGATGCGCTAAAAGAGTTAGGTTTTAACAAACATCTTCGTCGTAAATTAGGACAATTTAGTTCTGAGAACTATTGGTAACTATCAATAAGCATATGATGAAGAAAAAAATTTATTTGGAGAAATTATCATGAGCCATTTACGTATTCCTAAAAATTGGACAATCCAACGTTCTACTCCATTTTTCACAAAAGATACTGTGCCAGAGGCATTGCTAACTCACCATAATACGGCTGCCGAGGTATTTGGTCAGTTATGTGTAATGGAAGGCGTGGTCACCTATTATGGTTTTGCTGATTCTGAAGCGACAGAACCTGAAATAAAAGTTGTAATTAATGCAGGGCAGTTTGCTACAAGTCCACCGCAGTATTGGCACCGTATTGAGTTAAGTGATGATGCTCAATTCAATATCAATTTTTGGTCAGATCAAGATAAAACAGGCAAGAAAATGTTCAGTGCTAAATAATTTACGCCTCTTTCTTTGCATTTATGGCATAGTAGGCGAAATTATTAAGCGAGAAGTAAGATGACAGATCAACAAGACGATTTCATGACCGAAGAAACATTGATTGAAACCGTAAAAAATCAAATCGAAGACGGTAGCCCAGTTGCAGTTAAAGAGACATTAATGCGCTTGGTAATGACAGGTAATCCACGCGAAGATGCAATTGAAATGATGGCGTGTGCGCTAGCTGTTGAAGTGTTTGATGTGATGAAAAATGGCGCAGAGTTTAATCAAAAGCGTTATAAAGAAAATCTAGAATCATTACCAGATATGAGCTTTATGGGTGATGAATAAACTCAATACAAAAGGGCAGTAAGCTGTCTTTTTGATATTGAAATTAAGGCCTGATAGTAGTGATTCTATCAGGCCTTTTTAATTGGTCTAAATACGTTATTTTGAGATTAGCTTAATTAGTCAGCGCAGCCAATTTCACCTGTTAGCATACAGTTTTTTTGTTGTTTTTCTTGGTTCTTATAATGCTCGTTAGTAAGTTCTATAGAGTTTATATCCGCTCTATCTGCGGGAGCACAGGCAGATAATAATAGCACACTAGCAATCCCTGCTACCTTAATGATTACATTCATTTTTATTCCTTATAACTTCATTGTATTTTCTTGAGTCTAAGTGAAAAAGCACTAAACGTGTAGCTGTTTCTTAACTTATCATTTACATATATTATTGTTGTGACTACAGGGTGACTTCTTTCCACTCTCCGTGAGGGACATCTTTAATTGTCCAATCGCCCATAGAGTAACGAATTAAACGTAACGTTGGGAAACCAATATGTGCTGTCATGCGTCGAACCTGGCGATTACGACCTTCAATAATAGTTATCGCAATCCAAGTGGTTGGAATTGCTGCTCGGAATCGAACCGGAGGATTGCGATCCCATAAATCAGGTTCTGTCATCATTTCAACTTTTGCTGGCAGTGTCATACCATCTTTTAACTCTACTCCTTGACGAAGTTTTTCTAAATCTTCTTCGGTTGGTGCGCCTTCAACTTGTACCCAATAGGTCTTTGGTGATTTTGATTCAGGCTGAGTTAATCGCGCTTGCAGTACGCCGTCATTGGTCAAGACTAATAAACCTTCGCTATCACGATCAAGCCGACCTGCGGCATAAACATCTTTTACTGAAATAAAATCTGCGAGCGTCTGGCGATGTTGGTCATCAGTAAATTGACTCAATACATCAAAAGGTTTATTAAAGATAAGGACTTTACGATCTTTTGGTGCAGGGCGTGGCTTTTGAGTCGCTTTTTTCTTAAAAGCTGGTTTTTTCCAATTAGGGGAACGCTTGAATGTCATGTTAACTACCTTGCAAAATTGTAAAGCTTTTGTGGCGTTTAGTTTTAAAGTTCGCCGCTTTTCGCTATAGTACGCGCGTGAAACAAGAGACTAATAAAAATAATACCAATGCAATTAATTAGATAATTACTAGAATTGGTATCTAAAGTCGGTAAATTACAAAGCCTATTATACGTTTTGTTACGGGTTTTGTAGATTAAATAGGGAAATTAAATGACAACGCAAAAATCTACTATTATTTATACTATCACTGATGAAGCGCCAGCACTGGCGACGCATTCATTGCTTCCAATTATTCAAGCATTTGCAGCGTCATCGGATATTGACGTTGATACACGCGACATCTCACTTGCTGGTCGTGTTATTGCAAGCTTTCCTGAATACTTAACGGAAGAACAACGCATTAGTGATGCATTAGCTGAGCTTGGTGAATTAGCAAAAACACCAGAAGCAAATATCATTAAACTTCCAAATATTAGTGCGTCAATTCCTCAGCTTCACGCGGTAATTAAAGAGCTTCAAGCAAAAGGCTATGCTCTACCTAACTACCCAGAAGAAGCAAAAACAGAGGAAGAAAAAGCGGTTAAGACCGTTTACGATAAAATTAAAGGCTCTGCGGTAAACCCTGTTCTTCGTGAAGGTAACTCTGATCGTCGTGCGCCTGGTGCGGTTAAGCAATATGCTCGTAATAACCCACATTCAATGGGTGCATGGGCTTCAGATTCTAAATCACACGTTGCAAGTATGAGTGAAGGTGATTTTTACTCAAGCGAAAAATCAGTAACGATTGATGGTGCAACAAATGTAACTATCGAGTTTGTTGCTGCTAATGGTGGTGTGACGGTTCTGAAAGAAGGTTTGGCACTGAAAGATAAAGAGATCATTGATGGCTCTTGCCTGAGTAAAAAAGCGTTAGTTGAATTTTTTGAAGCTGAGATCAAAAAAGCCAAAGAAGAAGACGTATTGCTTTCTTTACATATGAAAGCAACCATGATGAAAGTATCAGATCCTGTTATTTTTGGTCATGCAGTTAAAGTTTTCTATAAAGATGTATTTGCAAAACACGCAGCAACTTTTGAAAAACTGGGTGTTGATGCAAATAATGGTGTAGGTGATGTTTACACTAAAATAGCATCATTGCCAGAAGCTGAAAAAGCAGTGATTGAAGCTGATCTTGCCGCGGTATATGAATACCAACCTGAACTTGCAATGGTGGATTCAGATCGTGGTATTACGAACCTTCATGTACCAAGTGATGTGATTATCGATGCTTCTATGCCTGCTGCACTACGTACTTCTGGTCGTATGTGGGGTCCAGATGGTCAATTGAAAGACACTAAAGCGATGATCCCAGATCGTTGTTATGCTGGTGTTTATCAATCAGTTATTGAGTTCTGTAAAGCGAATGGTGCGTTTGACCCAACAACGATGGGTTCAGTACCAAACGTAGGCTTGATGGCTCAAAAAGCAGAAGAATACGGTTCTCATGATAAGACGTTCATTCTTCCTGAAGCGGGAACAGTGCGAGTGATTGATGGAGCAGGTTCTGCTCTGATTGAGCATTCTGTGGGCGAAGGCGATATCTGGCGTATGTGTCAGGCGAAAGATGCACCAATTCAAGATTGGGTTAAATTAGCAGTAAACCGTGCTCGAGCAACAGGTACACCTGCAATTTTCTGGCTTGATGCAAATCGTGCTCATGATGCAGAGTTGATTAAGAAGGTAAATACTTACCTTGCCGATCACGATACAGCTGGCCTTGATATTCAAATACTGTCTCCTGTTGCAGCCACTGAATATACGTTAGCGCGTATTATTAAAGGTGAAGATACGATTTCAGTAACGGGTAATGTACTGCGTGATTACCTAACGGATTTATTCCCAATTCTAGAGCTTGGTACATCAGCGAAAATGCTGTCTATTGTTCCTCTTATGAATGGTGGTGGCCTATTTGAAACGGGTGCGGGCGGTTCTGCTCCAAAACACGTTCAGCAGTTTGAAAAAGAAAACCATTTACGTTGGGATTCTCTAGGTGAGTTCTTAGCATTAGCTGCATCGTTTGAGCATTTAAGCGTTACGACTGGCAATGCAAAAGCACAAATTCTTGCAGATACGTTAGATGCTGCGACATCTAAGTTTCTTGAGACAAACAAATCACCATCACGTCGTGTCGGTGAGTTAGATAACCGTGGTAGTCACTTCTACTTAGCTATGTATTGGGCTCAAGAGCTAGCAGCACAAACAAAAGATGCAGAGCTTCAAGCTTACTTTGGTTCTTTAGCTGAGACATTAACGTCTAATGAAACTAAGATTGTTGATGAGCTAAATGCAGCACAAGGTGAGGCTGGTGATGTTGGCGGTTATTTCCAACCAGTTGTTGAACTAGCAGCGAAAGAAATGCGTCCAAGTACAACATTAAACGCAGCATTAGCGTCACTATAATCCATCAATTATTTATTATAGTAGTTAGATAAAATAAAGCCTTGAGATAGTGATATCTCAAGGCTTTTTCTATTTTACTGCGATTGATATTAAATACTTGTATTGTAATAGTTACGTTTTGGGCAAGAAGAGATAATTTCTGCTCGATTAAATGAAATGATCTCTTCAAGAATTACATCAAATCCCCATAAACGATGTAAATGTTTCATCACCTCAGTATGACTTTTATCCAATGGGATCCTATTGTAGGGAATATGTCTGAGTGTTAAAGAGCGGTCTCCTCGAACATCAACATTCCATACCTGAATATTAGGTTCAAGGTTACTCAAGTTATATTGGGCTGCTAACTTCTCTCTTATTTCACGATAACCAGTCTCATCGTGAATCGCATTAACCTCAATGTTTTTATTTTTATCATTATCTAAAATAGAAAATAACTTAAATTCACGTATGAGTTTAGGAGATAAATATTGGCTAATAAAACTCTCATCTTTAAAGTTATGCATAGCAAAGTGGACAGCATCAAGCCAATCACTACCTGCTAAATCAGGAAACCACTCTTTGTCCTCATCGGTTGGTTCTTCACATATTCGACGAATGTCTTGGAACATAGCAAACCCAAGAGCATAAGGGTTAATACCACTGTAATAAGGGCTGTTATAGGCTGGTTGAGCAACCACATTAGTATGACTATGTAGGAATTCTAAAATAAATTTTTCAGAGACGAGTCCATCATCATATAAATGGTTCAAAATAGTATAGTGCCAGAAGGTAGCCCAGCCTTCATTCATCACTTGAGTTTGTTTTTGTGGGTAAAAATATTGGCTTATTTTCCTGATTATTCGAACCACTTCTCGTTGCCATGACTCTAATAATGGTGCGTGTTTCTCTATGAAATAAAGAATATTTTCTTGCGGCTCGGAAGGGAATCGTATTTTTTCTTCACTGTTTTCTTCTTTTGATTTTGGTACGGTTCGCCATAGGTCATTTACTTGGGATTGAAGATAGGCTTCTCTGTCTTCTTGGCGGATTTTCTCTTCTGCGATTGAGATTTTCTCTGGACGCTTATATCTGTCTACGCCATAGTTCATTAAGGCATGGCAAGAATCGAGGATCTTTTCTACTTCATCGACCCCATATTTTTCTTCACATTGAGTTAGGTATTGTTGAGCGAACAGTAAATAATCAACAATAGAACTGGCGTCTGTCCATGTTTGGAATAGATAATTACCTTTAAAAAAAGAATTATGCCCATAGCAGGCGTGAGCCATAACTAAAGCCTGCATTGTGATGGTGTTCTCTTCCATTAAATAAGCAATACATGGGGAAGAATTGATCACTATTTCATAGGCTAATCCCATCTGCCCATGTTTATAGTTTTGTTCTGTTTGAATGAATTTTTTACCAAAAGACCAGTGATGGTAATTAATCGGCATACCGACACTGGAGTAAGCATCCATCATTTGTTCAGCGGTAATAATCTCAATCTGATTGGGATAAGTATCTAGGCGATAAAATTCGGCGACCTTTTTTATCTCAACATGGTATTGCTCTAGCATTTGAAAGGTCCAATCTGGCCCGTCAGGTAGCATTGCTTTCCTTTTCATAGTGCCTCCTAAGCCAATTGTTTTTGAAACAACTCTCTGAAAATCGGGTAGATATCTTCAACCGATCGAATGTTTTTCATCGCAAAATTATCAAATCCCTGAGCGAGTTTTTCATATTCTGTCCATAAGGTTTGATGGTGGCGTTTGGTTATTTCAATGTAAGAGTAGTACTGGCAATTTGGGAGAATCGATGCGGTAAGCAACTCTTTACATTTTGGTGAGTCATCAGCCCAGTTATCGCCATCAGAAGCCTGAGCTGCATAGATGTTCCATTCATTGACTGGGAACCGCTCAGCAATCACTTCTTTCATTAATCTTAATGCACTGGATACCATTGTTCCTCCCGTTTCTTGGGAGTAGAAAAAGTCGTGTTCATTAACTTCTTTTGCTTGAGTATGATGACGAATAAAAACAACTTCGACATTTTCATAGGTACGAGTAAGGAAAAGATAAAGCAGTACATAAAAACGTTTGGCAATGTCTTTTGTTGCTTGATCCATTGAGCCTGACACGTCCATTAAACAGAACATTACCGCCTGACTTGATGGAATAGGGGTGCGCTCGTAATTTTTATAACGTAAATCAAAAGAATCAATATAAGGCACGTGCTTAATTCTTTCTCGTAATGTTTCGATTTCTTCTTTCATCTTACGTACAGAGAGAGGTTGAGCTGGTTCGCTGTTTTTAATCTCTTCTAACTCTTTTTCTAATTCAGCAAGCAGTCGTTTTTTTCCTGCCGTCATGGCGGTTCTACGGGCAAGAGATTGTTGTAATGAACGAACAATATCGATATTAGAAGGGACGCCAGCCGTTTGGTAGCCTGCTCGATGGGTTTCCCACTCTGTAATTTTCTGAACTTGATTCTTTTCTAAATTAGGTAGTTCAAGTTCTTCAAATAAAATATCTAAATATTCATCTTTGGAAATTTGAAAACTAAACTCATCTTCGCCTTCTCCATCAGCGCTGGCATCGCCGTCTCCAGCACCACTGCCACTGCCACCTTGTGGGCGTTCAATTTTATCGCCTTTGATGAATTGATCATTACCAGGAAGCACGCGTTCACGTATTCCACCTTGTCCTTGATGGAAAGCAGGCTCAGAGATATCTCCCTTAGGTATCGAGATATTTTCACCGCCTTCTATGTTTGTCACTGAACGCTGATTAACGGCATCAGAGACGGCACGTTTAATTTGTTCTTGATGACGGCGGATAAAGCGCTGTCTATTCACGGTACTTTTCTTTTTCCCGTTTAATCTTCTATCAATAAATTGAGCCATTAGTTACCCCTTATTTTGCTAGGGGCAGCCCATTAAGTAATGAGCTGCAACATAATCTCGAAAATAAAAGAGTTTTATTATGAAGATTTACGTACACGTAAGTACCATTCTGCCAAAAGGCGAACTTGCTTTCTGGTGTATCCTTTTTCCATCATTCGAGCGACAAAATCGTCGTGTTTTTTCTGATCATCGGTGGATGTTTTGCCATTAAAGGAAATCACAGGCAGTAGATCTTCAGTATTTGAGAACATTTTCTTCTCAATAACGACACGCAGTTTTTCGTAACTTGTCCATATTGGATTTTGGCCATTATTATTGGCTTTAGCCCGCAGAACAAAATTTACGATTTCGTTTCGGAAATCTTTTGGGTTACTTATTCCAGCAGTTTTCTCTATTTTTTCTAGCTCATCATTAAGGGCTGAGCGGTCAAATAATTGTCCGGTATCTGGGTCACGGAACTCTTGGTCTTGTATCCAAAAATCGGCATAGACAACATAGCGGTCAAAGATGTTCTGACCATATTCTGAGTAAGATTCGAGATAAGCGGTTTGGATCTCTTTGCCAATAAACTCTATGTATTTAGGCACTAAGAAACCTTTTACAAATTCGGTGTACTTATCTGCAATGTCTTGAGCAAACTGTTCACGCTCAATTTGTTGTTCAATGACGTAGAAGAGGTGAACAGGATTTGCTGCAACTTCAGTTTGATCAAAATTAAATACGCGTGAAAGGATCTTAAAGGAGAATCGAGTTGATAAGCCTGACATCCCTTCATCGACTCCGGCGAAGTCTTTATATTCTTGGTAACTTTTGGCTTTTGGATCGGTATCTTTTAGTGTTTCACCATCATAAACACGCATTTTAGAGAACAGTGATGAATTTTCAGGATCTTTAAGGCGAGACAATATAGAGAACTGAGCCAAAATATCTAAGGTACTTGGGGCACAAGGGGCATGATAAAGCTCACTGTGTTCAAGTAGTTTTTGGTAAATTCGAACTTCTTCTGAAACACGTAAACAATAAGGGACTTTGACGATATAAACCCTATCTAAAAAGGCTTCATTGTTTTTATTGTTTCGAAAAGTTTGCCATTCTGACTCATTTGAGTGCGCTAAAATCATGCCATCAAAAGGCAGGGCTGATAATCCTTCTGTACCGTTGAAGTTACCTTCTTGTGTTGCTGTTAGTAGAGGGTGAAGTACTTTGATCGGCGCTTTAAACATCTCTACAAACTCCATTAAGCCTTGGTTGGCTTTACATAAGGAGCCTGAGTAACTATATGCATCGGGGTCATCTTGGGCAAAATGCTCTAATTGACGAATATCTACTTTACCAACAAGAGATGAGATATCTTGATTGTTTTCATCACCCGGTTCGGTTTTTGCTATCCCGATTTGGTCGATAATTGATGGGTGAACTTTGATCACTTTAAATTTGGTAATGTCACCACCGAACTCATGTAATCGCTTTGCTGCCCACGGAGACATAATTGAACGTAGGTTGCGAGGTTCAATACCGTATTCTTTTTTTAGTAACTCGCCATCTTCTGTGACATCAAATAAACAGAAAGGGTGGTCGTTGACAGGGCTTCGCTCTCCATTAGCACTCAAGACATAAATGGGTAACTTCTGCATTAAGCTTTTTAGTTTTTCAGCTAATGATGATTTACCGCCACCTACTGGACCTAATAGGTAAAGCACTTGTTTGCGCTCTTCTAGACCTTGAGCGGCATGCTTAAGATAAGAAACAATTTGTTCAATTGGCTCCTCCATACCATAGAAGTCTTTAAAGGTCTCATAGCGAGAGATGACACGATTAGAAAAAATACGACTCAGCTGAGGATCAAGTGCAGTGTCGATTACTTCTGGTTCACCAATGGCGATAAGAAGCCTTTCTGCTGCATTTGCATAAGCACTTTTGTCGTTACTACATAATGACAAGAAATCCTGCAGTGATATTTCTTCATCTTTTGCTGCTTCATAACGGGCTTGATAGTGGTCAAAAATACTCATATCCATTTCCTCTTGTCGTCCATAGTTCGAATCGTTCTTATCTAAGGTTAGTAACTAAACCCTTATTTTGTCCAAGAAAAAACCGAAAATAGAATGAAAATTAATCGAGAAATGTGGTAATGCGCAGGTATAAAAAAGGCGAACCTTAAAAAGCTCGCCTATTGATATTTCTATCACTTTATTTGTTTATTTGCTGTGGTATTGCTCACAAGCTAATAAGGTATTCTCAATCAAACTAGCCACTGTCATTGGGCCAACACCACCAGGAACAGGAGTGATATAGCTTGCTTTTGTTTTTGCGACATCATATTCAACGTCACCAATTAATTTACCTGAATCTAAGCGATTAATGCCAACATCGACCACAACCGCACCTTCTTTTATCCACTCGCCAGGGATGAAGTTTGGTTTACCTACTGCAACGACAACAAGGTCGGCTTGACGAATATGATGCTCAAGATCTTTTGTGAATCGGTGACAGGTGGTGGTGGTACAGCCTGCAAGAAGTAACTCTAACGTCATTGGACGACCAACGATGTTTGATGCACCAACAACAACCGCGTGCATTCCACGTACTTGAATATTGTAACGATCAAGCAGAGTGATAATACCTTTTGGGGTGCATGAGCGTAATTTTGGAATACGTTGAGAAAGACGGCCTACATTGTATGGGTGGAAGCCATCGACGTCTTTTTCTGGGTCAATACGCTCTAAAATTTTAGTACTGTCCATTCCTGCAGGAAGAGGAAGTTGAACTAAAATACCATCAATTTCAGCATCTTGATTTAATGTGTCAATAATAGACAGCAATTCAGCTTCTGTTGTTGTCGTTGGTAAATCATAAGATTTTGAAATAAAGCCGACTTCTTCACAAGCTCGACGTTTACTTCCAACATAAACTTGAGAGGCAGGATCTTGTCCTACTAATACTACGGCTAGCCCTGGAGCACGTAATCCGGCTTCTACGCGAGCTTTAACACGAGCCCCAACTTCTGAGCGAACAGTTTGGGAGATAAGTTTTCCATCGATAATTTGAGCGGTCATAATAATCCTATACAAGGGCTTTGACTGATTGACGTGCGTATTGTCTCAGAATTAAATAGTAATAGCTAGACGCAAACGATTGCTTTCTCCGTTTGTGAAGTTATAAAAATAATAGTACACATAAATATGCTATTGAACATGAAGTTAAAGGCCTATATTTAATCAAACAATAGGCAATCTGCTTTATTTTTCAGCATTCAGTAAGATAATGATAAGAAAAGGATTGATCTGTTTTCGTATATTCGTATAATCCTACCCCATAGAGCGCCCTTAGCTCAGCTGGATAGAGCACCTCCCTTCTAAGGAGGTGGTCGAAGGTTCGAATCCTTCAGGGCGTACCAAATTGAAAAAGCCGCATTAACCTCATGGTTAGTGCGGCTTTTTTCATTTCTGTTATATCATTTATCAATATGCTAGCGTTACGACATTGCTCGTTAATGGAATACACAAATGTCTTTTTGGAACGCTTTTTCGATTACTACTCGTTACTCTGAATTACCTCGTTGTCTCTTTACTCAAGTAAATCCTAGTCCGTTAGATAATACGCGCTGGATTATGTGGAATAGTGAGTTAGCGGAGCAATTTGGTCTGCCTCTAATCCCAGAGAATGCACCTGAATTATTGTCTGCATTTTCGGGTGATAATCTTCCTTCTGTTTTTTCTCCTTTAGCAATGAAATATGCGGGGCATCAATTTGGTAGTTACAATCCAGATCTCGGAGATGGACGAGGACTTTTATTGGGTGAACTTGCTGATAAATCAGGAGTTAGTTTCGATCTTCACCTCAAAGGTGCTGGTCGAACGCCGTATTCACGCACTGGTGATGGCCGTGCGGTATTACGCTCTACTATCCGAGAGTATTTGTGTAGTGAGGCGATGGCAGGCTTAGGGATCCCAACAACAAGAGCATTAGGGATGATGACCAGTGATACTCCTGTCTTTAGAGAGGGTTACGAAACGGGAGCCTTACTTATTAGAGTCGCAGAGACTCATATTCGATTTGGGCATTTTGAACATCTTTTTTATTCCAATTTATTGGCAGAGCAAAAATTATTAGCGGATAAAGTAATTGAATGGCATTTCCCTGATTGTGCTCATTCTGATAAACCTTACGCAGCTATGTTTAATGAGATTGTTGATCGTACTGCTTATATGATTGCGCAATGGCAGGCGGTTGGTTTTGCTCACGGTGTAATGAATACCGATAACATGTCGATTATTGGTCAAACCTTTGATTATGGTCCTTTTGGTTTTCTTGATGATTATGAACCTGGTTATATTTGTAATCATTCTGATTATCAAGGGCGTTATGCCTTTAATCAGCAACCAAGAATTGGCTTGTGGAACTTGTCAGCTCTGGCGCATTCTCTATCCCCATTAATTGATAAGTCAGATTTAGAGTCCTCTTTAGATCAATATGAAACGCAGCTTCACGGTTACTTTAGTCAATTAATGAGAGATAAATTGGGACTCCTTTCTAAGCATGAAGGAGACAGTCGCTTATTTGAATCAATGTTTGAGTTGTTGTCACAAAATGCGGTGGATTACACTCTATTTATGCGAACACTTTCTTATTTGGATAGTAAAGATAAGCAAACAATTATCGATCTGTTTGTTGACCGAGAAGCAGCAACGTTGTGGGTGGATTTATATTTAACCCGCTGTGAATTGGAAGAGGATAGCGTTGAACTTCGTTGTGAGAAAATGAGAGGGTTCAATCCTAAATATATCCTTAGAAATTATTTGGCGCAGCAGGCTATTGATAAAGCTCAACAGGGCGATTTTAGTGAGTTAGAAATATTATCGTTATTATTAGAAAAGCCATTTGAAGAACATACTGAGTTTAGACAATATGCTCAATTACCTCCTGAATGGGGTAAGAAAATGGAGATTAGTTGTTCTTCTTAATTGCTCTTTAATAATGGTAATTAAAGTATTTACACGAATTTGTTATAAAAAAAGCAGCTAATTACAGCTGCTTTTTTTATTTTAAACTGGCAATTTTTTGTTTCTTTTCGTTTAGAGCGATAAGAGCATTAAAAAGAGACAGTTTATTATTTTTTTCGAAGATATTTCGTTTTGACTTAATCATGAGCTTTGGACTTCTTTAATTGGGATAGAAGTAAGATACGGGACGATCATTTGTAAATCAATTGTTAGTTATTGGTTGCAGTATGGTGTATTTTAATTGTGTGATCTAAGTATTGTTTTTTAAGCTATTAAACATAAAATTCAGTAATTCGCTGATAGCTTTTTCTTTTTGGTTACTCTTCTCTATGTTGGTATAGCCTTGAGCAAGTGCTGACCATGAAGGGGAAAGCTGACTTGGTAAGAAGATAGCGATAAAAATACTGGCTTTATTATTTCCCTCGGAATCTAGAGGCTGTAAGCCTGCAAGTAGCCCTGTTTTGTTAAGGATTTGTGAGTCACTTATTTTTGTATCAACACCTAAGCCATAACCAATATAAAAATCGGCTTGTATTGCATTATCTGTGTAGGTGAAGCCTTTTTGCTCCAATTTATTTTTTAAGGATAAAATAAATTGTTGTTCTACTTCATTATTATTGAGTGTTGAATTTAAATAATTAGCATTGATTGTCGGGTGCCAAGTAAAACTTTTTTTGTCTGATAGTACTTCGGTGATATTACCTGTTGTAACTATATTGATGGTACTTTTTTCTTGGTGAGCTTCTGACACGCAACCATTAAGAAAAAATAATAAAGCAAAAGAAATTAAATATTTCAAAATAGGGACCTAACAAAGAAAGATGGAAAGAAATGAGAGTATTTCTGAGGAGATAGGTTCAAAAAAGGTGAGTAATAAATACTCACCTTTTAGAACGTTGATAGAGAAGCCTATTTAACTGCTTCACATTCAAGTGGTTTTATTTCACTAGCATGAAAACCTTTAGGGCCTTCATGAATCTCATAGGTGACGGCTTGCCCTGCTTTTAATGTTCGGTAGCCATCCATTTCTATAGTGGAATAGTGTGCAAAAATATCACCGTCTTCACCTTCAGGACAAATGAAGCCAAACCCTTTGGCGTTATTGAACCATTTAACTGTACCTGTTGCCATGCTATACATCCCTCTGCATTTTTAATTACCTAGCATAATGGTTATCAATTAAACATTTGTTTAATTGATAACCACTACTCGTACACTTTATTAAATCTAAAGAGGGAGTCAAGAACAAATTGTTCACTTTTGTAACATTTGTGTTTAATATCATATTTAAGATTAACAATATTATCAGTAATATCAATTTGATAAATAAAGTGGTTATAAAGAAAAAAACACTCTATTCTTTATTTTAGTATCGTTGTTTTTATATTCGATTAGACAATAATTAAGTGAATAAGAACACTAAAATAGCATCTTTTGTTTGATGTAGCCCTTAGACTAGATTAGGCTAAAGTGAGATGCTTTGAAGTATCAATAATATTATTTAGCTGAAAATTAGTTGTCGAAATGAGTAAATTATATGAATGGGTTTCTCCTGATTCAGATGTTCTGGAATTGGAGAAAACAGGGTTAAAACCACCGCCAATGTATAAAGTGGTTTTGAATAATGATGATTACACTCCTATGGAGTTTGTTGTTGAAATTTTAGATAAATTTTTTTCCATGGATTTGGAGAAAGCGACACAATTAATGCTTACAGTGCATTATGAAGGGAAAGCAGTATGTGGGGTTTTTACTGCTGAAGTTGCTGAAACAAAAGTTGCGCAAGTTAATACGTATTCGCGTGATAATGAGCACCCACTACTGTGTACAATGGAGCAAGCGTAAGTTTGTTCGTTACACCATTATTTGGTGTTTTGGGAGGTTCCTATGTTAAATAAAGAATTAGAAGCAAGTTTGAACAGTGCGTTTGCTCGTGCACGTGAAAAGCGTCATGAATTTATGACAGTAGAGCACCTACTATTTGCTCTATTAGAGAACCCATCAGCTCATGAGGCATTGTTAGCTTGTCATACTGACTTAGATGCTTTAGCTGCTGAGATCGATGAATTCATTACACAAACTACACCATTAATTCCTGTTGATGACGAAAGCCGTGAAACACAGCCAACGCTAAGTTTTCAGCGTGTTCTTCAACGTGCTGTTTTCCATGTTCAATCTTCAGGGCGTAATGAAGTTACTGGCGCAAATGTCCTTGTTGCTATATTTAGTGAACAAGAATCTCATGCCGCCTACCTCCTTAAAAAGAATGATATTAGTCGCTTAGATATTGTTAATTTTATCTCACATGGTGCACCTGAGCATCGTGATGATCATTCTGATTCAAATAATGCAGAAGCAGCAGTAGAATCTGGCTCTGAAGATAAATTAGAAAGCTTTGCAACAAACCTAAACCAAGTAGCTAAGAATGGGGGAATCGATCCTCTGATAGGCCGTGATCAAGAACTTGAGCGAACTATTCAAGTATTGTGCCGTCGTCGTAAAAATAACCCACTATTAGTTGGTGAAGCTGGTGTAGGTAAAACAGCAATAGCAGAAGGTCTTGCTTGGCGTATTGTTGAAGGACAAGTTCCTGATGTAATTCAAGATTGTATTATTTATTCTTTAGATATTGGTTCCCTATTAGCAGGTACCAAGTATCGTGGTGACTTTGAAAAACGCTTTAAAGCTATTTTAAAGCAGCTTGAAAAAGAAGAACATGCGATTTTATTTATTGACGAGATTCACACTATTATTGGTGCGGGAGCCGCTTCTGGTGGTCAAGTTGACGCTGCGAACTTAATTAAACCTCTACTAAGTAGCGGGAAATTACGCTGTATTGGCTCAACAACTTATCAAGAGCACAGCACTATTTTTGAAAAAGAACGCGCTTTGGCTCGTCGTTTTCAAAAAATTGATATTTTAGAACCATCTCTTGACGATACTACTAAGATCTTAATTGGCCTGAAGAGTAAGTATGAAGAGCATCATGAAGTTCGTTATACCAATAAAGCGCTACGAGCGGCGGTAGAACTGTCGGCTAAGTACATTAATGAGCGTCATTTACCAGATAAAGCGATTGATGTTATTGATGAGGCGGGCGCGCGCTGTCGTTTAACTCCTATCAGTCGTCGAAAGAAAACCATCAATGTTGCTGATATAGAATCAATGGTAGCTAAGATGGCTCGTATTCCAGAAAAATCAGTATCTTCTAGTGATAAAGATGTGCTGAAAAAACTGGATGCTAAGCTTAAAATGTTAGTGTTTGGACAAGACCAAGGCATTGATGTGTTATGTGAAGCAATTAAGTTAAGTAGAGCAGGGCTAGGTGCGGATAATAAACCGGTTGGTTCATTCTTGTTTGCAGGTCCAACAGGGGTTGGTAAAACAGAAGTAACGGTTCAATTAGCAAAAGCACTTGGTATTGAGCTTCTTCGTTTTGATATGTCTGAATATGGTGAGCGTCATACCGTCAGTCGTTTGATCGGCGCACCCCCAGGTTACGTTGGTTATGAACAAGGTGGCCTACTAACAGATGCAGTAATTAAACATCCTCACTCTGTGGTTTTACTTGATGAGCTAGAAAAAGCACATCCAGATGTTTTTAACTTACTACTTCAAATTATGGATAATGGTACGCTGACAGATAATAATGGTCGTAAAGCAGACTTCCGTAATGTGGTTTTTGTTATGACAACCAATGCGGGTGTTCAAGAAACGGTGAAAAAATCGATTGGTCTTATTCAACAAGATCATAGTACTGATGCGATGGCTGCGATTAAAAAAATATTTACGCCTGAATTTAGAAACCGTTTAGATAACATTATTTGGTTCGAACATTTAAGCAAAGATGTGATATCTCTTGTTGTTGAGAAGTTCATTGTAGAATTGCAAGTTCAGTTGGATTCTCGTGGTGTTTCAATGGAAGTATCACAAGAAGCGAAAGAGTGGCTTGCAGATAAAGGCTATGATAAAGCAATGGGTGCACGCCCAATGGCTCGAGTTATTCAAGAGAATCTGAAAAAACCAATGGCAAATGAATTGTTATTTGGTGAGCTAGTTAACGGTGGTACGGTTCGAGTTAAGCTTAATAAAGGCGGAGAGCTTGCCTTTGAGTTTACTAGTGAAGCAGAAGCTGTACATTAATAATATAGTGCAAATTATATTCGATAATAAAAAACCCAGTCATTGACTGGGTTTTTTTATTGTTTATTTATAGCAAACTAAGTTGCTAAAAATGACAAATTAACGAGCACGGAAGACGATACGGCCTTTAGATAAATCGTAAGGCGTCATTTCAACTGTTACTTTGTCACCAGTAAGAATACGGATGTAGTTTTTACGCATTTTACCTGAGATATGAGCAGTAACAACGTGACCGTTTTCTAATTCTACACGAAACATAGTGTTTGGTAGTGTATCTAGAACCGTGCCTTGCAGCTCAATTGCGTCTTCTTTTGCCATTGAATCCTCTTTATATAGATAGCTTTGGCTGATTTTTAAGCAGCTAATATTGCTCTTAAAAATGATGTATGTAAAGTTTGGTGGGCATTTTACCCTTGCCAGACCATATTTACTAGCTTTTGGTTAGGTTTATATCGATCTTTATATTTCATCGCTGGGCAATCATCTATTTGATAGCCCGGATATAACCAATTTTTACCAAGGTTTATACATAATTTAATCTGAACTAGGATGGATATAGTTCCAAGAGATAACGGGTGTTCAGGTTCAAAAAAAGTATACATAGCACTTATAGAATCAGAAAGTATGTCTGTAACGGCAATGGCAATAAGCGTATTATTTTCATAAATATGAAGAAAATGATTAGTTAACCAATCAGCATGAGAAAATTCAAAGAACTGTTCTTTATTCGCGGGAAACATAGTACCTGATTGATGACGAGCATTAATGTAACGTTCATACAATGAAAACCATTCAGGATCCATTTCTGTTTTTATTTCCCAAGTAAACGAAGATAATTTATTTAAAATTCGTTTCTGATTCTTACTAGGTGTGAATTCATTCGCGTTTATTCTTAAGGGTTGACAAGCATTACAAGCTTCACACATCGGTTTATATACAGTAGGCCCACTGCGTCGAAAGCCTAAGCGAATCAAAGTTTGATAACCAAGAGGAGAATGAAAATCTGTATCCATAGCTACACCAAGGCGCTCTTGTTGTCCAGGTAGATAGCTACAAGGGCCCTCAGGGGTTAAGCCCACTTGAAGAGAAAATTGACTCATGATTAGAAATTATTCCCAATAGGTTGTGGAAGATAACAGTGTGAACTGACTGTTTGGTTAGCTAATTGATCTAACTTTATCTTGAAGTCGGCTCTTTTCATTTCGATTGCACCTAAACTTTCAAGGTGAGGGTTCATCATTTGGCAATCAATCAACTGCCCGCCAGAAGCCACAAAATGCTCACAAAACTGCCATAGTGCTATTTTAGATGCATTTGTTTGTAATGAGAACATAGACTCACCACAAAATACTTGACCAATTTGGAGGCCATACAGTCCACCAACAAGTTCATTATTACACCAGACTTCAACAGAATGACAGATACCTGATATCGCGAGGTGTTTATAAGCCTGGATCATTTCAGGCATGATCCACGTCTCTTCTGAACTTCTAGTGGATGCACAAAGTTCAATCACTTGAGCCGTTGATTTGTTTATAGTGACTTCATAGTTCGATTTTCTAAAAAACTTTTTTAAACTCTTCGATGGTGAAAATTGAGCCGGTAAAAAAATACCTCGAATACTCGGGCTCCACCATAAAATAGGATCACCAAAACTATACCAAGGGAAAATACCATGTTGGTAAGCATTGAGTAGACGAACTGAAGATAAGTCTCCCCCCATTGCAAGTAATCCATCAGGATCATTTAATGCACTTTCGATGGCTGGAAACGGACTTGTTCCATTTGAATCAACTTGGGGTAAATAGATAGTCATAAGTAAAAGAAATAAGTATTCATTATTTTTAAGTAAAGAGACGACATTGCCTCTGGTACAACGCTTTGGTTTTCGTTACTCTGAAAGTATGAAGAATAACAAAAAATAACAATGAAAGCTGAAACAGCTATGCAATCATGAGGTGAAAATACCGAGCGTAGCATTATTATTTATTTGTATAGGAATTTTTACATAAACATGGAAAGCTTAACTCTTCAACCAATTTCAAAAATTGATGGTCAAATAAATCTACCTGGCTCAAAAAGTGTTTCAAATCGAGCATTATTACTTGCCGCATTGGCTTCTGGGAAAACCACACTTACTAATCTACTTGATAGTGATGATATTCGTCACATGCTTAATGCATTAAAGTCATTAGGTGTTGAATATAATTTATCCGAAGATAAAACAGTTTGTGAAGTTATTGGCTTAGGCCAAGCTTTTGAGCCAAGTGAAGCCTTGGAGCTCTTTCTTGGTAATGCAGGAACAGCAATGAGACCATTAGCGGCTGCATTATGCCTTGGTAAAGGTGAGTTCGTTCTTACTGGCGAACCTCGCATGAAAGAGCGTCCCATTGGTCATCTAGTTTCCGCATTAAAAGCGGCTGGTGCTGATGTTGAATATTTAGAAAATGAAAACTATCCACCATTAAAAATTAAAGGGACAGGCTTAAAAGGCGGAACGGTAGAAATTGATGGCTCTATCTCAAGTCAATTTTTAACTGCTTTTTTAATGGCGGCACCATTATCAACTCAAGATACTACGATTAATATTGTTGGTGATTTAGTCTCTAAACCATACATTGATATTACATTAGATATAATGGCAACGTTTGGAGTTAAGATTGATAACCAAAACTATCAAACCTTTGTCGTTCCAGCTAATCAAACGTATGTAGCGCCGGGGGACTTTCTTGTTGAAGGTGATGCATCGTCAGCGTCTTATTTCTTAGCGGCTGCAGCCATTAAAGGTGGTTCGGTTAAAGTCACTGGTATTGGCAAAAAAAGCATTCAAGGTGATGTTCAGTTTGCTGATGCGTTAGCGGCTATGGGGGCTGATATTGAATGGGGTGATGATTATGTTATTGCACGCAAAGGAGAGTTAAAAGCCGTTGATATGGATTTTAATCATATTCCTGATGCCGCGATGACAATAGCGACAGCAGCGTTATTCGCAGAAGGTACGACTTCTATTCGCAATGTATATAACTGGCGTGTAAAAGAAACGGATCGCTTAGCGGCGATGGCGACAGAATTAAGAAAAGTGGGTGCAGAAGTCGAAGAAGGTGAGGATTACATTACGATAACGCCACCTACATCATTAAAGCATGCCGCGATTGATACTTATGATGATCACCGTATGGCGATGTGTTTTTCACTCGTGGCCTTGAGTGATACGCCAGTGACGATTAATGATCCTGGTTGTACATCAAAAACGTTCCCTGATTATTTTGATAAATTAAAAGAGTTAAGTGTGTGATTTTTGATTTATAAGTAAGAGTACGATTTTATTGACATAAGCCCTGTATAAAAAGATACAGGGCTTTTTTAGTTTTTGGCTATCTAGAGTATATAAATAATCTGACTTGGGTATAATGCGCCCGTAGAAACCAATCACAATAAATAATTGGAGAACTCCATGACAACTCATTCACCAGTCGTTACTGTTGATGGTCCAAGTGGAGCAGGTAAAGGCACGTTGTGCATGTTACTTGCAGAAAAGCTAGGTTATAACTTATTAGATTCTGGTGCGATTTATCGTGTGCTAGCATTAGCAGCAATCCACCATGGCGTTGATTTAGATTCAGAAGATGCACTTGTTCCTCTTGCTGCAAATCTAGATGTTCAATTTAAAGCCGAAGGTGATTTAGTAAAAGTTATCTTAGAAGGCGAAGATGTATCTTCTGAACTTCGTAAAGAAGAGACAGGAATGGCGGCTTCAAAAGTAGCGGCATTACCACAAGTACGTGAAGCTTTATTGCGTCGTCAAAGGGCTTTCGCTTCCGCTCCCGGTCTTGTTGCTGATGGCCGAGATATGGGAACTGTCGTATTTACGGGCGCAGAAGTTAAGATATTTTTAGATGCAAGTGCGGAAGAACGAGCGAATCGCCGAATGAAGCAGTTGCAACAGAAGGGGTTAGATGTTAGATTTGACCGTCTTTTAGGCGAAATTCAAGAACGTGATGATCGAGACCGCAATAGAGCTGTCGCGCCATTACGTCCTGCTGAAGACGCTTTAGTATTAGATTCAACGTCAATGAATATTGAAGAAGTTGTAGCTCAAGCTATTGCTTTTATTGAATCTAAGCTATAATTAAAAACTTAGTTAGTTGCAAGGATGATAACTAACCTTACTATCAACCCCATGCGGTAGGATACCCATGGACGTTTAATATTGAAGATCAAATTAATGACTGAATCTTTTGCTCAACTCTTTGAAGAGTTTCTATCTGAAACTGAATTCCAACAAGGCAGCATCGTTAAAGGTACTGTAGTAGCTATCGAGAACGGTTTCGTTCTTGTTGACGCTGGCCTAAAATCTGAAGCAGCAATCCCAGCTGAACAATTCAAGAACGCTGCTGGCGAACTTGAAGTTGAAGTTGGTTCTGAAGTAGACGTTGCTCTTGACGCTGTTGAAGATGGTTTCGGTGAAACTCAACTTTCTCGTGAGAAAGCGAAGCGTCACGAAGCTTGGATTCAACTTGAAAAAGCATACGAAGATGCTGAAACAGTTATGGGTGTTATCAACGGTAAAGTTAAAGGCGGCTTCACAGTTGAACTTAACGGTATCCGTGCATTCCTACCTGGTTCTCTTGTTGATGTACGTCCAGTACGCGACACTCTGCACCTTGAAGGCAAAGAGCTAGAGTTCAAAGTAATTAAGCTTGACCAAAAACGTAATAACGTTGTTGTTTCACGTCGTGCTGTTATCGAATCAGAAAACAGTGTTGAACGTGATGAGCTACTTGCTTCTCTACAAGAAGGCATGGAAGTTAAAGGTATCGTTAAGAACCTTACTGATTACGGTGCATTCGTTGATCTAGGTGGCGTTGACGGTCTACTACACATCACAGATATGGCTTGGAAGCGTGTTAAGCACCCATCTGAGATCGTAAATGTTGGTGACGAGATCAATGTTAAAGTTCTTAAGTTCGATCGTGAGCGCACTCGTGTTTCTCTAGGTCTTAAGCAACTTGGCGAAGATCCATGGGTAGCTATCGCTAAGCGTTACCCAGAAGGTCACAAACTTTCTGGTCGTGTTACTAACCTAACTGATTACGGCTGCTTCGTTGAAATCGAAGAAGGCGTTGAAGGTCTAGTACACGTTTCTGAAATGGATTGGACTAACAAGAACATCCACCCTTCTAAAGTTGTTAATGTAGGCGACGAAGTTGAGGTTATGGTTCTTGAGATTGACGAAGAACGTCGTCGTATCTCTCTAGGTCTTAAGCAATGTAAAGCTAACCCTTGGCAGACATTCGCTGAAGCGCAAGCTAAAGGCGACCACGTTACTGGTAAGATCAAATCTATCACTGACTTTGGTATCTTCATCGGTCTTGACGGCGGCATCGACGGTCTAGTTCACCTATCTGACATTTCTTGGAATGCTACAGGTGAAGACGCGGTACGTGAGTACAAGAAAGGCGACGAAATCTCTGCTGTTGTTCTAGCTGTTGATGCTGAGCGTGAGCGTATTTCTCTAGGTGTTAAACAAATGGAAGAAGACCCATTTAACAACTACCTAGCAGACAACAAGAAAGGTACTCTAGTAAACGGTACTGTTTCAGCTGTTGACGCTAAAGGCGCTACAATTACTCTTGCAGATAGCGTAGAAGGTTACATCCGTACTTCTGAGCTTTCTCGTGACCGTATTGAAGATGCATCTCTAATCCTAAGCGTTGGCGATAGCGTTGAAGCGAAGTTCACTGGTGTAGACCGTAAGAACCGCGTAGTTAACCTATCTATCAAAGCTAAAGATGAAGCTGATGAGCAAGAAGCAATGGCAACACTGAATACTCAACCAGAAGATGGTGGTTTCGGTAGCGCAATGGCTGACGCTTTCAAAGCAGCTAAAGGCGAATAAGTAAATTTAAAGGGAGCGTAATGCTCCCTTTTCTTTCGATAACGTAGGAGAGGTCATTTATGACAAAATCTGAACTGATTGAACAACTGTGTAGTAAAAAGCCTCAACTTTCTGCTAAGCAGGTTGAAGATACAGTCAAGGAAATCCTTGAGCAGATGGCAACAACGCTAGAAGGCGGTGATCGTATAGAGATTCGTGGTTTTGGTAGTTTTTCTCTACACTATCGAGAGCCTCGTTTAGGTCGTAATCCAAAAACTGGTGATAAAGTAGAATTGGATGGTAAATTCGTTCCTCACTTTAAACCAGGTAAAGAACTGCGTGAACGTGTGAATTTCAGCTGATGTGAATTAGCATATAAAAACGGCATACTTTTAAGTATGCCGTTTTTTTATGTTCATTTTAAGGGCATTTAGGTGTATCTTTAGAGCTGTAAAATAAGAGATTATTAGATATTCATTAACTTGAGGGAAGACCAGTGAAAATTATTGTTGCTGTTTTATTAGTTTCTCTATTTCTGATTTCATTAGCTGTTGGAGCTCAGAACCAAATTGTTGTTAATTTCAACTATTTATTGGCTCAGGGTGACTTTCAGCTTTCTACTTTGTTAGGCATTTTCTTTGCAACAGGCTTTGGATTAGGTTGGTTGATTTGTGGAAGTATGTATTTGAAAGTTAGTATGACTCAACGTCGTTTACGCAAGCGCCTTGATAAGAAAACGGTAGAGCTTGATAAATTACGCTTGGATTCAACAAAAGGGTAATCGCTGAATGTTAGAGCTGCTATTCCTATTATTGCCTATTGCTGCCGGATACGGTTGGTATATGGGTAATAGGAGTGCGAGACAACAACGTCAAAAAGATACTAATCACCTGTCACGTCAATATGTGGCGGGTCTTAATCTATTGCTTTCTGATCAATCAGATAAAGCGGTAGATCATTTCATTGAACTGCTTCAAGTTGATAGTGATACGATTGATACTCACCTTGCACTAGGTAACCTTTTTAGAAGCAGAGGAGAGGTTGATCGAGCAATTAAAATTCACCAAAACCTCATTGCTCGTCCAAATCTAACGTTAGATCAACGTAATATCGCTCTGCAGCAATTAGCCAAAGATTATATGGTTGCTGGTATTCTTGATCGAGCAGAAAAAATATTTGAACAATTGGTCGATGAACCTGATCATAAAGAAGCGGCTTTATTGCAACTTGTTGCTATTCATCAACAAACTCGTGAATGGGAACAAGCCATTACCTTTGCTAATAGTTTAGTTAAAATGGGTAAGAAAAAGCTAAAACCTGATATTGCTCACTACTACTGTGAATTAGCAATGCAAGAGCTTGCTGAGAGTAATTTAAACAAAGCCAAGCAGAATCTGAAAAAAGCATTATCAATTGATAATCAATGTGTACGTGCATCGATTATTTTGGCTAAATTACTCATAGAAGAAGAAAATTATAAAGGGGCAGCAAGCCAGTTAGAGTCAGTACTTGATCAAGATATCGACTTTATAAGTGAAGCATTGCCGTTGTTAGCTGAGTGCTATGAACATCTAGATAGAGAAGGTTCACTACTTAATTTTTTAAAAGAAGCGATTGCAAAAGGGGCTGGAGCAAGTGCAGAGCTTATGCTTTCTAATTTAATAGCTAAGCATGAAGGCACGGCGTTAGCACAAGGTTATATGACTAAGCAGCTCCTTAAAAACCCTACAATGAAAGGTTTCTATCGCCTGATGGGCTATCATGTTGATGAAGCTGAAGATGGTCGAGCAAAAGCAAGTCTAGCAAGTTTACAACACTTGGTAGGAGAGCAGTTAAAAATGAAGCCAAACTATCGCTGCAGTAAGTGTGGTTTTTCTGCACATCGACTATTTTGGCAATGTCCTTCTTGTAAAGGATGGGGCGTTATTAAGCCTATTAAAGGTTTAGATGGTGAATAATTAAGAGGCGCAATTTGTGCCTCTTTTTTTAAATAAAATGTAAGTAGATTAATTTCCCAAGGAGAGAAAATGAAAGACCAAAAGGTGATTGTGGCATTGGATTATGACAATCAAGCAGACGCATTAGCATTTGTTGATAAAATTGATCCTAGCTCTTGCCGACTCAAAGTAGGCAAAGAGATGTTTACTTTATTTGGCCCTGAGTTTGTAAAAGAGCTTCATAAGCGTGGTTTTTCTGTTTTTCTAGATTTAAAGTTTCATGATATCCCTAATACGTGTTCAAAAGCGGTACGTGCTGCTGCTGAAATGGGTGTATGGATGGTTAATGTTCACGCAAGTGGCGGTGAGCGTATGATGACAGCATCACGTGAGATTTTAGAAGCGTATGGTAAAGATCGACCACTACTTATTGGGGTGACAGTACTCACAAGTATGGAGCAACAAGATTTAGCGGGTATTGGCTTAGATATTGCACCACAAGAACAAGTGAAACGTCTTGCTGCATTGACTAAGAATAGTGGCTTAGACGGCGTTGTGTGTTCAGCACAAGAAGCATCAATGTTAAAATCTGATCTAGGTAAAGAATTTAAATTAGTGACTCCTGGTATTCGTCCTGCAGGCTCTGCTGTTGGTGATCAGAAGCGTATAATGACGCCAGTAGATGCGATTACTTCAGGGTCTGATTACTTAGTGATTGGACGCCCAATTACACAAGCTGAGAATCCATCGCAAGTATTAAATGAGATTAATCTTTCTTTAGCATCAGTTTTATAAGTTTGTAATCACCTATAAATAGATAAAAAAATAGAGACCATTCGGTCTCTATTTTTGTTTGTAAGTTATACCAATCACAGTAAGTAAGTGATCAGAAATTGCGCAGGAAAAATGATTGAGAACAAGGCGGCACTTTTCGACAAATAGCTTCGATAAGTAGTTATTCTACAATCAAAAATTTCAACGCAGTTATCGAGCATTTTAACTAGCTAGGATGAGCAGTTATTTACTACGATTGGTATTATCTTTAAAAAAAGAATTACATTACACGCATACCAGGTTGAGCACCTTCGTGTGGTTCAAGGATCCAAAGATCTTTACCACCAGGGCCAGCTGCTAGGATCATACCTTCAGACATACCAAACTTCATCTTACGAGGTTTAAGGTTAGCAACCATAACAGTTAGCTTACCTTCTAGCTCTTCAGGCTTGTATGCTGATTTAATCCCAGAGAATACTTGACGAGTTTCACCGCCGATGTCTAGTTGGAATTTAAGCAGTTTGTTTGCCTTTGGAACTTCTTCACAAGAGATAATACGAGCAATACGCATATCAACAGCTTCGAACGCATCGAATTCAATCTCATCTGCGATTGGTTCTTTGTCTAGTTCAGTTTGGCTTGCTTTTTCTTTTTCCGCTTCTGCTTTCTCTTTTGCTGCCATTTCAATTGCTGCATCTTCTTTTGATGCTTCAACCATTGCTTCTACTTTCTTAGGATCAATACGAGCAAATAGTGCTTTGAACTTAGTGATTTCATGAGACGTTAGTGGTTGTGCAATCGCTTCCCACGTCAGGGTTTCATTTAAGAAAGCTTCAGTACGTGCAGCAAGCTCTGGCATTACTGGTTTTAGATAAGCCATTAATACACGGAACAGGTTAATACCAACAGAAGCGACTTCTTGTAGCTCTTGTTCTTTACCTTCTTCTTTCGCAAGAACCCAAGGTGCTTTTTCGTCAATGTACTGGTTTGCTTTATCAGCAAGCGCGGTAATTTCACGAATAGCACGACTAAATTCACGAGTTTCGTATAGCTCAGCAATGCGACCTTCAGCAGCAACGAATTCGTTGTAAAGCTCAGGAGCAACAAAGTTATCAGAAAGTTTGCCATCAAAACGTTTAGTAATGAAACCAGCGTTACGAGAAGCTAGGTTAACAATCTTGTTTACAACATCAGAGTTTACACGTTGAGTGAAATCTTCAAGGTTTAAATCAAGATCATCAATACGGCTGTTAAGTTTAGCTGCGTAGTAGTAACGTAAACACTCAGGATCTAGGTGGTTTAAGTAAGTACCAGCTTTAATGAAAGTGCCTTTAGATTTAGACATTTTTGCGCCATTCACAGTAACGTAACCATGAACAAATACATTATTTGGCTTACGGAAACCTGAGCCTTCTAGCATTGCAGGCCAGAATAGGCTGTGGAAGTAAACAATGTCTTTACCGATGAAGTGGTAAAGCTCTGTTGTGCTGTCTTTCTTCCAGTATTCATCAAAGTTTAGATCGTCACGCTTGTCACATAGGTTTTTAAATGAACCCATGTAGCCAATTGGGGCATCTAGCCAAACGTAGAAGAACTTGTTTGTTTCGCCTGGGATTTCAAAACCAAAATAAGGTGCATCACGAGAGATATCCCATTGTTGCAAACCAGATTCAAACCATTCTTGCATTTTGTTTGCTGTTTCAGTTTGAAGAGAGCCAGAACGAGTCCATTCTTTTAGCATGCTTTCAAATTGAGGTAAGTCAAAGAAGAAATGCTCAGAATCTTTCATTACAGGTGTAGCACCTGAAACGGCTGATTTAGGGTTGATTAAATCAGTAGGGCTGTAAGTTTCGCCACAGTTATCACAGTTATCACCGTATTGCTCTTCTGACTTACATTTTGGGCATGTGCCTTTTACAAAACGGTCAGGTAAGAACATCTCTTTTTCTGGGTCAAACAACTGAGAGATAGTACGGCTAGTAATAAAACCGTTCTTTTTTAGCTCTAAGTAGATATGAGACGCTAGTTCACGGTTTTCATCACTGTGTGTGCTGTGATAGTTATCAAAGCTAATGTCGAAGCCTGCGAAATCTTTTTGATGCTCTTCGCTAACTGCTGCAATCATTTCTTCAGGAGTAATACCCATCTGTTGAGCTTTAAGCATGATTGGTGTGCCGTGAGCGTCATCTGCACAAATAAAGTTAACGTCGTTGCCGCGTAAACGTTGGTAACGAACCCAGATATCCGCTTGGATATGCTCAAGCATATGACCTAGGTGGATTGAACCGTTTGCATACGGTAGGGCACATGTAACCAGAATTTTTCTCGGATCTGTAGCCATATCTTCTCTTTCGCTTAATGTGATGGGTGAAAATTTTAAGAGATAAATAGTACCTGAAGCGAGCTAGAAAGCATAGAGGATCAAGGGTTCAATTAGTGATAGGATGAGTAAAAATAGATGAGGAGTTGCTAAGATGGCATTTACAACGATGGCAGAGATTAAAAATTGGTTAAATGAATTTACGCATTCACAACTTTGTGAAGGTTGGGCTGAGATCCCTAATATGGTTTCAATCGCGGCAACAGGCGTGATCACGATAACATTGCCCTTTGTTTCTGATTCAATTAAACAGGAATTACTCTCTTGGGTTGAATTACAAAAAGAAATCTTAGCGATGCCGTCATTATCAGTAGTGGTTGTAATGAGACCTGCTACTTTAAAAACAAATAAACCGGCAGTGAAAGGCGTCAAGAATATTATAGCGGTAAGTTCAGGTAAAGGAGGGGTAGGTAAATCAACGACGGCTGTTAATTTAGCACTAGCTCTTCAACATCTAGGCGCTAGAGTTGGTATCTTAGATGCTGATATTTATGGGCCATCTGTACCTCTTATGTTGGGTGTTGAAGATAAAAAACCAAACATTGTCGATAATAATCGAATGATGCCGGTTGAAGCTCATGGTCTCTATAGTAATTCAATTGGTTACCTAGTTGATAAAGCAGAAGCGGCAGTATGGCGTGGTCCAATGGCCTCTAAAGCATTGTCACAGTTAGTGAATGAAACCTTATGGCCTGACTTAGATTATTTGATCATTGATATGCCACCAGGTACCGGTGATATTCAATTAACCTTGTCGCAGCAAATCCCTACTACGGGTGCATTGATTGTCACGACCCCCCAAGATCTCGCGTTAATGGATGCAATAAAAGGGGTGAATATGTTCACTAAAGTTGATATTCCCGTTACTGGTGTTGTCGAAAATATGAGTGTGCATATTTGTTCTCAATGTGGGCATGAAGAAGCTATCTTTGGGACCGGCGGTGCAGAATCAATGGCGAAACATTATGCGATCCCATTATTAGGTAAGCTTCCTCTACACATTGATATTCGAAGTGAAACGGATTCAGGGACTCCAAGTGTGGTTTCAAATGTTACGAGTGCTCATAGTCAACTTTATATCCAATTAGCAGAGCAAGTGTCTAGCCGCTTGTATTGGCAAGGAGAGGTCATTGTTGACCAAATAATGTTCAAGTCATTATAGTGTCAAAGTTAAGTGTAATTATCGGTGGAAAGTGTAGTTCGTAATCCCTATAATTAGGCGGTTTTATTTTAATCACCGTATCTCGCACACTTTTAGGTATCTTTTATGTCAGAAAACAGTAATCAAAACTGTATTATCGTAGGTATTGCAGGGGCATCAGCTTCAGGTAAGAGTTTGATCGCTTCGACTATTTATAACGAACTACGAGCAAAAGTTGGCGATCATCAAATTGGTGTAATAACTGAAGACAGTTACTACAAGGACCAAAGCCACCTGACCATGGAAGAAAGAGTCAAAACAAATTACGATCACCCAAGCGCGCTTGATCACGAACTACTTTGTGAGCACCTTGAGCAGCTTATGCGTGGTGAAAAGGTTGATATTCCGACCTATAGCTATACTGAGCACACTCGAACTTCTGAAGTTGAAGTGATGACTCCTAAAAAAGTGATTATCTTAGAAGGTATTTTGCTTTTAACTGATCCGCGTTTACGTAACTTAATGCACGCAAGTGTGTTTATGGATACGCCATTAGATATTTGTTTATTACGCCGTGCTAAACGTGATGTAGAAGAACGCGGTCGTACAATGGAGTCGGTATTCCAGCAATATCAGAAAACAGTACGCCCAATGTTTATGCAATTTATTGATCCATCAAAACAACACGCTGATATCATTGTTCCACGCGGTGGTAAAAACCGAATTGCGATTGATGTGTTGAAAGCTCATATTTCGCGACTATTAAAAGCGTAATATAGTGATTTCTAAAAAGGCCAACGTCATTGTTGGCCTTTTTTTTATCTGTTTTCTATCACTTTATACTATTTAGATCTATAACTAATCATAACCTTATGTTTATTAGGCGTAACTAATGGCATAATTCACATTATCGTTACTATTTTAATACACTTAGATGGATTTTGGCCGTGAAAAAATTAGCCTTATTAGTTAGCATCCCCTTTATTGCAGTCATTGCTGCTTTTTTAGTATTGGTATTACTTGTTAATCCTAATGAGTTTAAACCATTAATCAAAGACAAAATTCAAGCGCAAACAGGACGTCAGTTAACCATTAATGGAGATATTGAGTGGCGATTTTTCCCATCGATTGGTTTCTCTATTGGTGAAGTTGCTCTAAGTAACCCGAATGGCTTTGCTACTCCTGATCTTGTGAAGTTTAATAATGCCGTTTTAGATCTTAATGTACGTCCACTATTCCAACATGAAATTAATATTGGGTTAGTGACTCTAGATGGTGCTTCTTTTACGTTGCACACATTAAAAAATGGGTTGAGTAACCTTGATAACATTGGGCCAGAAAAAGTAACAAATGATACAGCGGAAGCGACATCTATAGAAGCGACAGTAGAAACGGTTAGTACTGAAAATACAAAACCTAGCGCACAACTTAATGATTGGAAGGTGACTTTAGAAGGTATTGCATTAACTAATGCGGAAGTACTTATTCAAGATGATAAAGCAGGCACTAAAATGTATTTTAGTGATATGAATTTGTCATTGTCTCAGTTCAGCCCAGGTGAGTGGGCAAAGTTATCTTTTAATTTAAAGGGAGACTTAGGTCAGCAAAAAGTGACGTTAGACGGCAAGACTGATTTAAATATTGCCGCTACATTAGATGCGGCGTCATTAAAGCAGACTGAGTTTACTGCTTCTTATTCTGAAGCATCAAATAAATTTAAAGATATCAGATTCAGCATTGATCAATTCTCTTTTGATGAGTGGGCTAACATTAGCTTAAAGGCGACGGGTAAGGCTAATGCGCTTGATATAAATTCAAATTCTGCATTTGCATTGTATGTGCCAAAAGCGCTAGATGTTATTAAAATCAAAGACTTTTCAAGTACAAACAATGTAAAAGGTAAGGGGATGCCAAATGAAGATGTTACCGCTGTTATTGGTTTTAACAGCTCATTTGATATAAATAAATCCAACTTAAAGGTTGAAAAATTAGCACTATCAGCAGTGGATACTGATTTTAATGGCAAGATGAGCGTGCAGTTAAACGATATTCCTAAAGTACGTTTTGAATTGCAGAGTCCAAATGTTGATGTTGATGCGTTATTAGCAACCTTACCTCAGAGTGAATCAACAGCAACTGAAAAAATAACAAATAGTAATAAAAAAGCATCAACTAGTAAGGCGAAAGAAGTGGAACCTGATTTAAGTGCACTAAAAACACTTGATGTGGCAGGCTCGATTGTTATTGATAAATTTAAGGCAAGTAATGCCAAGATGCAAAATGTAACTTCTGTATTTTCAGTGAATCGTGGGGTGTTAAAACTGACAAAATTCCACTCTAGCTTGTACAGTGGTGGCATTGATATGACCGCAACATTGGATGCTCGTAATACCACGCCAACGTATACCTTTAAGCAATCAATTAAAGGTGTACAGGTTGCTCCTTTACTAACTGATGTTATGGGTGAAAGCCTAGTTGAAGGTACTGGCAATATGGCACTTAATATTTCAGGTAAGAGCTTAAAACCAAGTGCTTTGAAACAAAACCTTAAAGGTAAAGCATCCGTTAATTTTGCCGATGGTGCAGTGAATGGCGTTAATATCCCATTATTGATTAGAACAACTTATGCAAAAATTAAAGGTGAAAAAGTTCAAGGTAGTGAAGAAGCTGAAAAAACAGACTTTAGTGCATTAACGGCAGACTTTTATTTATCAAAAGGTAACGCAACGACGAAAAATATTAAAATGATATCTCCATTACTGCGTATTCATGGGGAAGGTTCGGCTGATTACGTTCATGAAACTGCAAATATGTTAATTAAGACCTCTATCGTAGGCTCTCTGAAAGGTCAGGGTGGTAAAGATATTGATGATCTAAAAGATGTAACCATACCAATTAGAATTACTGGTCCATGGGCTAAGCCAAAATATAAGCTTGAATTTGATGATGTTATGCAGCAAAAAGCCAAGAAAGAAATTGATCGTGGTATAGAAAAACTTGAAGAGAAGTATGGTGATAAAATTAAAGATGAAAAAGTAAAAGAAGCAGCAAATAAACTGCTGAAAGGACTTTTTAATTAATTTACTGTAATAATAACAGTTAAAAAAATGGCCTGTGATCATGACTGATACAGGCCATTTTTATTTATTATCAAGGACAGAGATATGATCTACCAATCGATGCCTTTTAGGGCTTTAACGCCTGAATCAAAGGCATGCTTTACATTTCGAACTTCAGATACAGTATCAGCCATTTCAATTAACTCACGATGCGCTGCTCGTCCTGTAATTACCACAGATTGCATTTTGGGACGATTTATCAAAGCCGTTTTAAGCTCTTCTAAGTCAATATAGCCATAAGTGACCATATAAGTCATCTCATCTAATAAAACGAGATCGATTGACTCATCAGACAGGCTTTTCTTACACTCTTGCCATACACGCTGTGCAGCTTCTGTATCAGCGGTTTTATCTTGGGTATTCCAAGTGAATCCTGTTTTCATTACATAGAAAGGGACACCATGGCCTTCTAGCAGGTTTCTTTCACCACAATCCCATGTACCTTTAATAAATTGAGCAACAACACAATTTAAGCCATGTCCAACAGCTCTGGCTACGGTACCAAAACCTGAGGTTGTTTTACCTTTTCCATTGCCAGTAATAACTATTAATAAGCCTTTTTCTGTTTGAGCTTCATCTACACGCTTATCTATATTATTTTTAATTTTTTCCTGTCGCTGCTTATAACGTTGTTCTTTTGCTATATTATTCATTAGTTTCTCCATGTTTAGAATGAAATCATAACAATGAACACATGAGAGTAAAACTTATTCAACAAATTATTATATTGAGAGTTCACTTAACAAATGTCACTATTGTGTTAATTATTAATGAGGGTTGTATGATTAATTATCAATTAAATAAAAAGAATATCAGTGGGTTATATGGTATTGGGGCTATAGTTTTCATTTTCTATGGAATTTTTGTGTGCCCTTTTATCGAGTCATTACCTAAAAAGGTAATTTTTGTAGAGGTTGGATTAACATTTTTAGCTATGCTTTTGGTTCGCTTCTTTATTTTTATACCTAATTCATTACTTAACAAAGCCTCTCCAATAGTTAAAGAAATCGTTAACTTTACGTTATTTGGTATTTTACTTTCTATATTTATGGGAGTTAATCATGAATTTCCAATCGAAAGTAATTTGAAGGTAATTTTCGGAATGGTTATTTTAGGGGTATTCACAGGGATAATCTCAGAACAACTTACCTTAATTGAACGATATCAGCATATGTCTGATAGTCCTTATTTAAACACTCAACTACATGGCGAAAGAGAGTCGATCATCCAGCAATTTATGTTTTTGATGATTTTATTGGTTATTGCTCTGACTACAACGCTTGTTATGGTTGCGGTAAAGGACCTATTTTGGTTAGAGGAACAGCCTGAACGTTTTTTTAATGGTGAGGGGAAAATAAGCATCATTAAAGAATTTATTTTTATAAGTACCATATTGTTTCTCTACACTTTCAGTATTGTGTTTCTATGGGGTAAGAAGTTATCAGTGGTCCTTAGGTCTAAAGAAAATGCATTAAATGAAGTGTCTTTAGGCTCAATGAGTACGCGAATTCCAATTTATAATCATGATGAATTTGGAGTTTTAGGAAGTCTTACAAATAATATGCTATCGAATTTAGAGAAGAATAAGATAGAGCTTCAGCAAACACGAGACTCGGCTATTGTAGGCCTTTCTGCTTTAGCTGAATCAAGAGATAATGAAACAGGGGCTCATATATTACGAACTCAGAAATATATTAAATCACTCGCGTTGGATTTGCAGGCGTTACCTTCTCACAGTTCTTTACTTAGCGATGAATATATAGATCTTCTTTATAAATCAGCACCGTTGCATGATGTTGGGAAAGTCGGGATCCCTGATAATATTTTATTGAAACCGGGTAAATTAACAGACGACGAATTTGAAACCATGAAGCAGCATCCTATGATAGGAGCTCAAGCGCTTTCAATTGCTGAGTCTCAAATGGAAGGGGATAGTTCTTTCTTAATGCTAGCAAAAGAAATTGCATTAACTCACCATGAAAAGTGGGATGGAAGTGGCTATCCGCAAAAATTAGAAGGTGAGGACATACCGTTGTCAGGTCGTTTAATGGCACTAGCTGATGTCTATGATGCACTTATTTCAAAGCGAGTATATAAGCCAGGGTTTAGCCATGAGAAGGCAAGAGGTATTATTCTAGAAGGAAAAGGAACGCACTTTGATCCTCAAATAGTTGAAGCATTTATGCGAGTTGAGGATGAATTTAAAGCGATAGCAAAGCAATATCAGGATAAATGACCTTGATTAGGTATTCGTTAGAGCACTAAAAAATAACCCCGATAAGAGAAATCTTATCGGGGTTTTATTTCATGCAATGTTTCCATTGCCTAGATTGCAGTAAGGCTTATTGGCTTACTACTTTATAGATTGGGTCTTCTTTTACGTTAATCTCAACTAGACTACCTGCTTTATTTAGTAGAGCATGGCAATCTTGACTTAAGTGGCGAAGATGTACTTTTTTACCAGCTTTAGAATAACGATCTGCAATAGTATCAATAGCTTCAATTGCTGAATGATCAACAATACGTGATGAAGCAAAGTCGATGATGATATCTTGAGGGTCATTTTCCACATCAAATAACTCTAAGAAATTAGCAGCAGAACCAAAGAATATAGGGCCATTGATTTCATAAACCTTAGAGTTTTCATCATTAATTGAGTTTGTTGAGTAAATATGCTTCGCGTGTTGCCATGCAAACATAAGTGCTGACGCAATAACACCAACACCAACAGCCACTGCAAGGTCAGTTAGAACTGTTACAACAGTTACTAATACAATCACAAAGAAATCTTGTTTCGGTACGCGACGAGCTAATTTAAATGTTGCCCACTCAAATGTACCAATAACAACCATAAACATAACACCAACTAATGCAGCTAGTGGGATCATCTCAATTAAGCCTGAAGCAAATAAGATAAAGCCAAGTAGAGCAAGAGCGGCAGTGATACCGGATAGACGACCACGACCACCAGAGTTAACGTTGATCATTGATTGACCAATCATTGCACAGCCACCCATTGCACCGAATACAGAACAAGTTACGTTTGCAACGCCCTGGCCTACACATTCACGGTTAGATTGGCCACGAGTACCTGTCATTTCATCAATTACTGTTAGAGTTAATAATGACTCGATCAGACCGATTGCCGCTAAAATTAATGCGTATGGGAAAATGATATATAACGTTTCTAAAGAAAGAGGAACGTTAGGCACTGAAAAAGTAGGAAGTGAACCTGCTAGTGTTGCAGCTTCATCACCACTCATTGTACGCAAGAAATCGACAACAGTACGAGTATCTAAATCTAAACCTTGAACTAAACCAGTAACGACAATAATTGCTACTAATGAAGAAGGAACAGAGGTGGTTAATTTTGGTAAGAAATGAATGATAGCCATTGTTAATGCAACAAGACCTAACATTAAGATCATTTCAGGACCTTGCAGCCAATCTAAGTTACCCAAAGCATCAGGTGCTTTAAATTGACCAAGTTGAGCAAGGAAAATAACGATAGCTAAACCATTCACAAAACCAATCATTACTGGGTGTGGAACAATTCGAATAAACTTACCTAATTTAAATAAGCCTGCTGCAATTTGTAAAATGCCGGCGAGTAAAATGGCAGCAAAAAGGTATTGAACGCCGTGCATAGCAACAAGGCTAACCATAACAACGGCCATAGCGCCTGTAGCACCAGAGATCATTCCTGGGCGTCCGCCAATGATAGAAGTAATTAGACCAACAATAAAGGCAGCATAAAGGCCAACCATTGGATCAACACCAGCCACAAAAGCAAATGCAACTGCTTCAGGAACTAAAGCTAACGCAACGGTTAGCCCTGATAAAACGTCATTCTTTACAGAATGATTAGAAAATTTTGGGAATTCAAACATGTTTTTTAGATATCTTCTTGGTTGTTTTTCAAGCACAGTATGGCGCGAATCGTACAGAAAAGCGTGATGAACTTCAATGTTTATTCATGAAAACGCTATAAAAAAAGCAAGTTACGTCGAAACGTAACTTGCTTAAATTGATAGTTTATTTGTTAGAAGGCATTAGCCTAAAAAATTATAAACCAGCAGTTTTTGCCATTGCAGCACTTGCTTGAGAAGTGGCTGTTTGGCTACCCGCTTGTTTTGGTTCAAAACGTTCAGCTTTCAATGCAGCGGCTTTTACAGTGATCTCTTTAATCTCTGTTGGGCCGCTTGCTTTTGTCATCTCTGAAGATGCTTGACCTTTATATTGTGGTTTTGTAGCAACAACCTTAACAGTAGGAGTCATTACCTCTTCTTTAACTTCAACTTTTTTCTCAACTACTGGCGTTTCTACTTTCGTAGGTGCTTCGTTGATTGTTGGAGTTTCAATTACTGGTGTTTTAGTAATTACAGTTTCAGTAACGACTGCTTCTACAGCGTTTATAATAGGCGTAGCAACGTAAGGAAGTAGTACTTTACCCATTGCCATTTCAGGGAAAGCAACACCACCGACATTTGTTTTTATTAATGTCGAGTTATTTACTTTATCTTTTGCGTTTTGAGTTTCGTTATCTACAAATTTGCCTTGTTGTTGTAACTTGGCTTTTTTCTGCTCTAGAATACGAGTGAAGTCAGGGAAGACTTTACCCATAGCTAGTTCAGGTGATGCAACACCTGCAAATAAACGAGAAGGGTTGAAAGGACGACGATCACGACGACGACGACGCTGACCACTTGCACGTAAATGACGAGGTGAACGACGATTACGACGTTGGCCTTCTTTACGTTCTGTATTCTTCTCAGTGTTCGTATCAACAGAAACTGCTGCTTGTGCTTGAGAGTCAACCACAACTGCTATTTCTGTTTCAACTTTCACTTCACTTTCAACAGTTTGTCCAGTACGAACTTTCTTCTGTAATTGACGACGCTGACGACGTTGCTTTACTTGAACCGTTTTTTCTCGTTTTTCAACTGGCTTCTCAGCTACCTGAGGAGATGGCTGTTGTGCTTCTGCTGCTAACTTTATACCTTGTTCTGCAATTTCTTTACGAACTTTAGGTTGTTTAGTTGGCTTGTTATCGGTAGCTTTTACTGGTTTAGTTACAGCTACTGGCGCATCTTCAACTTTCTTTCCGCGACGATTATCATTACGATTCTCGTTATTACGGTTTTCATTGCCATTACGACGGCCATTGCGGTTGTTACGACCGTTTTCGTTACGACGACGATCATGGTTACGATTTTGATTACGACGCTGTGGTTGTGCTGGTGTTTCTTCTTCTACTTTTTTCTCCGGCTCAGCAGGTTGTGCTGTTTCTGGTGTAGAGAAGAAGTTAGCAATTGCAGAGAAGAAACGAGTAATAATACCTGGCTTCTCTTCTGTTGAAGCGACAACTTTAGTTTCTGCTACTTTCGCTTCTGGTGCTTTTGCTACAGGAGCTGCTTGAGTAGGAGCACTGAAGCCTTGAAGTACAGGCTCTTCACGCTTTCTAGGCGTAATATTTACAGTAGGAACTTCTTTTGCTTCAGCTTCACGTAATGCTTCTAGCTTCTTCGGCAGAAGATAAGATAACATTTCTTGTTCTTCACCTTCACGGATACGAACCACTTCAAAGTGTGGTGTTTCCATGTCAGAGTTAGGAACAATAATAACGCGTACGCTATGGAATTTTTCAACATGTTGAACTGAACGACGTTTCTCATTAAGTAAGTAAGAAGCGATAGCAACAGGGACAACCGCAAGAACTTGCGTTGTATTGTCTTTTAAAGACTCTTCTTCAATTAAACGTAGAACAGATAGTGCTAGAGACTCATTATCACGAACCACACCTGTACCCGTACAACGAGGACAAATGTGATGACTTGCTTCAGCTAAAGATGGACTTAAGCGTTGACGAGACATTTCTAACAAACCAAAGCGAGAAATACGACCGATTTGGACGCGAGCACGATCCATACGAACAGCTTCACGCATACGGTTTTCAACTTCACGTTGATGACGAACTGGCGTCATATCAATGAAGTCGATAACAACTAGGCCACCTAGGTCACGTAGACGTAATTGACGGGCAATCTCATCTGCAGCTTCAAGGTTAGTATTTAATGCTGTTTCTTCAATATCACCACCTTTCGTTGCACGAGCAGAGTTGATATCAATAGAGGTTAATGCTTCTGTAGGGTCAATAACGATTGAGCCACCAGAAGGTAAGCGCACTTCACGATCAAAAGCAGATTCAATCTGGCTTTCGATTTGATAGTGGCTAAATAATGGAACTTCACCTTCATATAACTTAACGCGAGACAAAAAGTCAGGACGAATAAGTTGAATGTGTTGGCGAGCACGATCAAAGATTTTTGGGCTATCAATTAAGATCTCACCAATATCACGGCGTAAGTAATCACGGATTGCACGAACAATTACGTTACTTTCTTGGTGAATTAGGAAAGGTGCTTGGTTTGATTCAGAGGCGTGTTTAACCGCTTCCCAATGGTTTAGGAGTACGTTTAAATCCCATTCAAGTTCTTCTGCAGACTTACCAACACCAGCAGTTCGAACAATTAGACCCATACCTTGAGGTAGTTCTAATGTACTTAGTGCTGCTTTCAGTTGGGTGCGTTCTTCACCTTCGATTCGACGAGAAATACCGCCAGCACGAGGATTGTTTGGCATCAGAACAAGGTAGCTACCAGCAAGAGATATGAAGGTTGTTAAAGCAGCGCCTTTGTTGCCACGCTCTTCTTTTTCAACTTGAACAATAACTTCTTGGCCTTCTCGCAATACGTCCTTGATATTTGGACGACCTTGATAAGTGTAACCTTGTGGGAAATATTCTTTAGCGATTTCCTTAAGGGGAAGGAAACCGTGGCGATCAGCACCGTAATCAACAAAAGCTGCTTCTAAGCTTGGTTCGATACGGGTGATTTTACCTTTATAAATATTAGCTTTTTTAGATTCGTGACCTGGACTTTCGATATCTAAATCAAAAAGGCGCTGGCCATCAACTAATGCGACGCGCAACTCTTCCTTTTGGGTTGCGTTAATCAACATTCTTTTCATTAGGGAATACTCATTACAAATTGTCGAGCTTGCTTATCTTAATCCATTTCAAATGGTGCCAGATCCCAAGGCTGATTACATGTGCAGCCTCACGGCTGGAACTCAGGGATGCTCTAGGGCACAATCCACATCAACACTATCGATAAAATAGTGCTGATCCGCAATTATTCGCGGTCGTTAAAACATAAAAAATGGTTTAGGCATAACAAGCAAAAAAACTCAAAGCAGTATCGATGTCTTACGCCAATTGCCGCATCACCGCATTCGAGCAGTATATTTTTAGTTCTTTTGGTGCTTTTATGCTCACCAAGGTGAAGAAATAGCCATCTGGGCTGATTTCAGAGGCTCACTATAACAGTCAGCTCAAGCCTCAGCAATCGTCATTATTTGAAACTTAGGTAAAAAAGGTTCATCAATTAGAATTAAGACAGTAGAATAGACGGATGAATGAAGATAAACCTAAAGTGCAATTCGTTGAGATAGATGACGATTTTGCAGGGCAACGAATTGATAATTTTCTTCTTGCCCGCTTAAAAAACGTACCAAAAAGCATGATTTACCGAATTGTCCGTAAAGGCGAAGTTCGTGTAAATAAAAAACGTATTAAACCTGAGTACAAGATCCAAGAGGGTGATATTGTTCGTATCCCTCCTGTGAAGCTACCAGAATCAACGGCACCTGATTTACCTAGTGTTAAATTAACAAAGGTATCAGAGCTTGAAAGTTGTATTATTTATGAAGATGATTACCTTCTTATTTTGAATAAACCTTCGGGTACTGCCGTTCATGGCGGTAGTGGCTTAAAATTTGGTGCAATTGAAGCATTAAGAGCATTACGTCCTGATGCTCGTTTTTTAGAGCTAGTTCACAGAATTGATAGAGATACGTCGGGTATTTTGCTAATCGCGAAAAAACGTTCTGCTTTACGCCGATTACAAGAACAATTCCGAAATAAAACGGTGCAAAAATATTATTTTGCATTGGTGATGGGCGAATGGAAAAGTACTTGTAAAGTAGTCAATGTACCTTTACTTAAAAATGAAGTGAACAGTATTGTTCGCGTTAATCCAAACGGTAAGCCTTCTGAAACTCGCTTTAAAATTTTAGAAAAGTTTGAGCAAGCAACGTTAATTCAAGCGAGCCCAATTACTGGCCGTACTCATCAAATTCGCGTACATGCTCAACATGCTGGTCACCCAATTGGTTGGGATGATCGCTATGGTGATAGACGATTTGATGCTTATTCAGGTCAGTTTGGCTTAGATCGACTGTTTTTACATGCGGCAAATATTAAGTTTACTCACCCAAGCACTGAAGAGTTGATGGATATTAGTGCTCCAATGGAAACTAAGTTGGAGCGAGTTCTAAAAGGGCTACGAGCGAAAAAATAATTTCAATTAGCATTTTGTTATTGTGAGCGATAAGCGCTGTTAAGATGCTTATCGCTTTTTTGTGCTTGGTGTTTTCTAGCTAGCTTGTAGACGAGTTACCTATTATTAGATATTAGATATTAGAGTACTGAGAAATTTTGACGTTCTAACATATCAATCAATGAGATTAGAGGAAGACCAATAAGTGTATTTGGATCTTTTCCTTCTAATTTGTTAAATAGAGCAATACCTAACCCTTCGCACTTAAAACTTCCCGCACAATACAGAGGCATTTCTTTATCTATATAATTTTCAATTTGTTGTGTAGTTAACTGACGAAAGTGAACATGAAACTCTTCGCAGAGCGTCTCTGTAATCATCGTAGTAGTATTTAATAATGATAAACCAGTATAGAAGGTAATAACTTGCCCACTGGCTTCTTGAAGTTGCTTAATGGCCTTTTCTCGAGTGAGTGGTTTGCCTATTATTTTATTATTGATGACACAAACCTGGTCGGATCCTATGATCAAGCAATTAGGATCTTTTATATTACAAGAGCGTGCTTTTTGTTCAGCTAATCTTGTCACTAACGAGTTAGGTGATTCATTTTCCTGTGGTGTTTCATCACAGTTGGGTGAAATTGCATCAAAAGGTACTTGGATCTTCTCTAAGATCGACTGGCGAAACGGTGATGTTGAAGCTAGAATGAGTTTTGGTTGCATAATGGGTTCTTCTTCTTAAACTTTTCGTTTATTATTAGGAACTCTGCTGAAATAGCAACTGGGAAGAAAAAAAGCATAATTTTTGCCGTTTTTCTTTGACTCGAAGGCTTTAGAAAGATAAGATGCGCGCCCTATGCAAAAGGTAAAATTACCACGAACAGTTGATGCAATCCAAAACGCTCAACGAAGATTAGACTACGATGGTTTCATCCAATCTGATATTTTAAAGCGTTTGGCTGAATCTACTGTAGATGTGAAAAGTGATGCTGAAGTCACGATGTCGTTTAAAGTTGACGAACAACAATTAGCCGTTATCTCTGGTAAAGCTAACGTCGATGTATTGTTGGAATGTCAACGCTGTAATAAAAATTTTGAACATCACCTAAATGTATCATTTACGTGTACGCCTTTTTTAAGCGAAGAAAAGGCAGCTCTTGTTCCTGAGGAATATGAGTTTGTAGATTTAAATGAAGTAGGTGAAGTTGATCTCGTTGAGTTGGTAACTGATGAGTTTATTTTAGCGTTGCCGCAAGTCGCTATGCATGACATTAAAGATTGTCAGGTCAAATCTAACAATTTGGTATTTGGCGAAATTCCTGAAGAGGAAGAGAAACCGAATCCGTTTGATGTTTTAAAATCTTTAAAACAACAGTAATTGAGGAGTAGGGTCCATGGCCGTACAAAAGAGCAAAAAATCACGTTCAATGCGTGGCATGCGTCGTTCACATGATGCACTAACTACAGCTGCTTTATCTGTAGACGCAACTAGTGGCGAAACTCACCTTCGTCACAACGTTACAGCTGACGGTTACTACCGTGGCCGCAAGGTAATCAACAAGTAAGGTTGACGCTTTGCAGCAGCTAACCATTGCAATTGATGCGATGGGTGGGGATTTCGGTCCCCAAGTTACAGTGCCTGCCGCCGTGCAGGCATTGTCACAATTCCCAGAGCTAAAAATATCTATAGTGGGAGATCGTGACGAGATTTCTACACAGCTAACACATCTAAATTATACCCCCCCCAATTCAAGACTCTTTATTATTCATAGTGACAGCGCTATCGGTAATAATACTTTACCTTCTAAAGCACTTCGACATAGTCGTGGTAGTTCAATGCGAATCGCACTTGACCTCGTTGCTAGTAAAGACGCAGAAGCGTGTATTAGTGCAGGCAATACGGGAGCATTAGTGGGATTATCCCGTTTTACATTGAAACTTCTTCCTGGCGTTGAACGTCCTGCACTCATTAGTCCGTTACCCACAAAAAATAATCAATGTACTTGGATGCTAGATCTTGGTGCAAATGTGTCATGTGATGCAGAGACTTTATTCCAATTTGCAGTAATGGGCTCTGAATTAGCAGAGCAATCATTAGGCCGTAAAGCAAAAGTAGCCTTATTGAATATTGGTGAAGAAGAAATTAAAGGCAACGATCAAATAAAGCGTTGTGCAGAAATGTTATATCAGTGCCAAAATATCGAGTTTATTGGCTATATTGAAGGTGATAAACTTTATCAAGGTATTGCTGATGTTGTAGTGTGTGATGGCTTTGTTGGAAATGTTTGCTTAAAAACTAGCGAAGGTGTAGCGCATTTATTTTTAGAACAACTAAAATCACATCTTATAACATCAAAGTTTAAACAAATTTTGGCGAAATGGCTTTTTGGGGATGTCATTTCTAGCCTAAAAGGGTTGAACCCCGACCAGTATAACGGCGCAAGTCTGATAGGATTGCGCGGCATTGTTATTAAAAGTCATGGAAGTGCAGATATATCTGCCTTTAACAATGCAATCAAGGAAGCGGTTCATGAGGTCAAGCGACAAATACCTAACCGTATTAGTGATCGCTTGGAGGCAGTTTTACTCGAGAGGCATTATTAGTCTTCATGTATAGCAAAATTTTAGGTACTGGTAGCTATTTGCCAGCACAAATTCGTTCGAATGCGGATTTAGAAAAAATGGTCGATACTAGTGATGAGTGGATCTTAGCTCGCACAGGTATTAGTGAACGCCGCATTGCCGGTGAAAATGAATCTGTAGCTACTATGGCTCACCTTGCTTCTGTTAATGCTATTGAGATGGCAGGAATTGATAAGAACGATATTGACCTTATTATTCTAGCTACGAGTACACCAACGTACTCATTTCCTTCTGCTGCATGTGAAGTTCAGGGGTTACTAGAAATTAAAGGCTGTCCGGCATTTGATTTATCAGCGGCTTGTTCAGGTTTTGTTTATGCATTGAGTGTTGCCGACCAACACATTAAAACAGGCATGGCAAAAAATGTATTGGTAATTGGTTCAGATGCTGTTTCTCATACTTGTGATCCTACAGATCGTTCAACAGTCATCTTATTTGGTGACGGTGCAGGTGCGGTAGTCATTGGTCAAAGTGAAGAGCCGGGTATTATTTCTACTCACCTACATGCTGATGGCAAGTTTGGTCAATTACTTTCATTGCCAGTTCCTTCTCGTAAAAACGATGAAGCAGATAAATGGTTATATATGGCTGGTAATGAAGTCTTTAAAGTAGCTGTAACTCAACTGTCTAATTTGGTGAAGGAAACTCTCAAGAAAAATCAAATGGATAAATCTGAGTTAGATTGGTTAGTGCCACATCAAGCAAATCTACGAATTATTAAAGCAACAGCGAAGAAGCTATCCATGTCGATGGATCAAGTTGTTGTTACACTCGATCGTCACGGTAATACTTCTGCTGCCACAGTGCCTACAGCGCTAGATGAAGCAGTACGTGATGGTAGAATCCAACGAGGCCAAACATTATTGCTCGAAGCATTTGGTGGTGGTTTCACTTGGGGTTCTGCACTCGTTAAGTTTTAATTGAAGAGCTAGACATCTGTTTGGTGTTCTAGCTTATTTAAAGGAAATAATATTCATGAGCAATTTTGCTATCGTTTTTCCAGGACAAGGCTCTCAAGCTGTTGGTATGCTTGCTGAATTAGGTGAGCAACATAATGTTGTAACGCAAACTTTTGCAGAAGCATCAGAAGCGCTAGGTTATGACTTATGGTCACTTGTTCAAAATGGTCCAGCGGAAGATTTAAACCAAACGTTTCGTACTCAGCCTGCATTATTAGCAACCTCTGTTGCATTATGGCGTGTATGGCAAGAGCAAGGTTTAGCACAACCAACAGTTTTAGCAGGTCATAGTCTTGGTGAGTACTCAGCACTTGTATGTGCGGGTGTTATTGACTTTAAAGAAGCAATTAAACTGGTTGAACTACGTGGTCAATTGATGCAAGAAGCGGTTCCTGCTGGTGTTGGTGCTATGTTTGCTATCATTGGTTTAGATAATGACTCGATTGCTAAAGCATGTGAAGAAGCTGCACAAGGTGAGGTTGTCTCTCCTGTAAACTTTAATTCACCAGGCCAAGTGGTTATTGCTGGCAATAAAGATGCTGTTGAGCGTGCTGGTGCATTATGTAAAGAAGCGGGTGCAAAACGTGCGCTTCCTTTACCAGTATCGGTTCCATCTCATTGTGCACTAATGAAACCTGCGGCTGATAAGTTAGCGGTAGCATTAGAGAGCCTTGAGTTTTCTGCTCCAGCATTGCCAGTGATTAATAACGTTGATGTTATTTCTGAAACTGATCCTGCAAAAATTAAAGACGCACTTGTTCGTCAATTATACTGTCCAGTACGTTGGACTGAAGTTGTTGAAATGATGGCTGAACAAGGTGTTGAAACATTATATGAAGTTGGTCCAGGTAAAGTTCTTACTGGTTTAACTAAACGAATCGTTAAATCACTTAGCGCAGCAGCAGTAAATAACGTTGCTTCTCTTGAAGCTGCTAAGTAATTAAAGGGAAAATTAAATGATGAATTTAGAAGGCAAAATTGCCTTAGTTACTGGCGCTAGCCGTGGTATTGGTCGTGCGATTGCTGAGCAATTAGTGTCACGCGGAGCAACGGTTATTGGTACAGCAACTTCTGAAAATGGTGCTGCTGCAATCAGTGAGTATCTAGGCGAGAACGGTAAAGGTCTTGCATTAAATGTAACGGATGCAGAATCTATTGCTACAGTACTTAAAACAATTAATGACGAGTTTGGTGCGATTGATATTTTAGTTAATAATGCTGGTATTACTCGTGATAACTTACTCATGCGTATGAAAGATGATGAATGGATGGATATCTTAGATACTAACCTAACGTCAATTTTCCGTTTATCTAAAGCAGTTCTTCGTGGCATGATGAAAAAACGTAATGGTCGTATTATCAACGTAGGTTCTGTTGTTGGTACTATGGGCAATGCTGGTCAAACAAACTACGCAGCAGCGAAAGCGGGCGTAATTGGTTTTACTAAATCAATGGCACGTGAAGTAGCTTCTCGTGGTGTAACTGTAAATACGGTTGCTCCAGGTTTTATCGAAACTGATATGACAAAAGCCTTGAATGATGAGCAGCGAGCTGCAACACTATCATCTGTACCTGCTGGTCGTTTAGGTGACCCTAAAGAAATCGCTGCTGCAGTAGTATTTTTAGCGTCTCCAGAAGCAGCTTACATCACAGGTGAAACTTTGCATGTGAATGGCGGCATGTACATGGTTTAATTTATGAAATTGATTTAAGGGTGACTTAAGTCAATTTTGGGTTAAAATTGCACTAAAAATCACGAATTTCGTGGTTTGACCAGCGATCTTAGCCTTGCAACTTTCTTATTAATGAATAAAATACAGCAAGTATCGCAAATCAGCGAAATCTGTAATTAGGAAAATTAAAAATGAGCAATCTTGAAGAACGCGTAAAGAAAATCATCATTGAGCAACTAGGTGTGGATGAAGCTGAAGTTAAAAACGAAGCATCATTTGTTGATGACCTAGGTGCAGATTCACTAGATACAGTTGAACTAGTAATGGCTTTAGAAGAAGAGTTTGACACTGAGATCCCAGATGAAGAAGCTGAGAAGATCACAACTGTTCAAGCTGCTATCGACTACGTAACTAGCGCACAGTAAGAAATACCTTCCAGGCGGTCATCTTGACCGCCTGAGTTTTTTATACGCTACAATCCCTATCTAATATCAATTAATTCCGGAGAAATATATCGTGTCCAAACGTCGTGTAGTTGTTACAGGCATGGGTATGCTAACACCGGTGGGTAACACTGTTGAAGCATCTTGGAAAGCGCTGTTAGCAGGTCAAAGTGGTATCGGTAATATCGAACACTTTGATACCACTGAGTTTACTACTCGTTTTGCAGGTCTAGTAAAAGACTTTAATGCTGAAGAGTACATGTCTAAGAAAGACGCTCGTAAAATGGATTTATTTATCCAATACGGTGTTGCTGCTGGCATTCAGGCATTAGATGACTCGGGTTTTAACGTTACTGAAGAAAATGCACACCGTATTGGTGCTGCAATTGGTTCTGGTATCGGTGGTCTTGGCTTAATTGAAGCAGGCTACAAAGCATTTACAGAAAGAGGCCCTCGTAAGATCAGCCCGTTTTTCGTGCCTTCAACAATCGTTAATATGATCGCTGGTCATATGTCGATTATGCGTGGTCTACGTGGTCCTAATATCGCAATTTCAACGGCTTGTACGACAGGTCTTCATAATATTGGTCATGCGGCACGCATGATTGCTTATGGTGATGCTGATGCAATGCTAGCGGGTGGTGCTGAAAAAGCATCTACAGAGCTAGGTATGGGCGGTTTTGGTGCAGCTAAAGCACTATCTACAAATAATGAAAACCCTCAAGGCGCATCTCGTCCTTGGGACAAAAACCGTGATGGTTTTGTTCTAGGTGATGGTGCGGGCATGATGGTTCTTGAAGAATATGAACACGCAAAAGCTCGTGGCGCGAAAATCTACTGTGAATTAGTTGGTTTTGGTATGAGCGGTGATGCTTATCACATGACCTCACCAACGCCAGACGGTTCTGGTGGTGCGCTAGCGATGGAAGCTGCCATGCGTGATGCGGGCGTAACGGGTGAACAAATCGGTTATGTTAATGCTCATGGTACTTCAACTCCTGCAGGTGATGTCGCTGAAGTTAAGGGCATTAAACGTGCGCTTGGTGAAGCGGGTACTAAGCAAGTATTAGTATCATCAACAAAATCAATGACAGGTCACTTGTTAGGTGCTGCTGGTTCTGTTGAAGCAATTATCACAGCACTGTCTTTGGTTGATCAAATTGTTCCACCAACGATCAATCTTGATGATCCAGAAGAAGGCCTAGACATTGATCTAGTTCCTCATACTGCTCGTAAAGTAACGAATATGGAATACGCTATTTGTAATTCATTCGGCTTCGGTGGTACGAACGGCTCACTAATCTTTAAGAAAATGTAATAACTTGTTTATGAAGCTTAATTAGTTTCATTCAGTTAGTTATATTTTGAAGGCGGTTTGATATTATATCAAATCGCCTTTTTTATTATCTGGAGTTTCTATGTATTGGATTAATGGTGTTGAATCCGAAACATTACCGATTAATGATCGAAGCACCCAATATGGAGATGGCTTCTTTACCACCATGAAAGTTGAAAATGGTGAAATATGTTTATGGCCTTTTCATTTAGAACGCCTTAGAGTCTCCGCAAAACGTTTAATGATGACGCCTCCTAATTGGCATGAATTAGAAGCGCAGGTTTGCAGTATTGCGAAAAGTATCGCGCTTGGCGGTATTAAAATATTAATTAGCCGGGGGGCTGGCGGTAGAGGTTATTCGCCTGAAGGCTGTGTGACCACTCAAGTCATCGTGTCTGATTTTCAATATCCAAGCCATTATAAGCAATGGCAAAAAAATGGCATTGAATTAGGTGTCTCTACGATTAAGCTTGGTTTATCATCTCCACACCTTGCTGGAATGAAGCATTTAAATCGATTAGAGCAAGTATTAATCAAAGATGAAATAGCAAAAACAGAGACAACTGATGTTGTGGTTCTTGATCTTAATAACAAAGTTATAGAAACCTCGATAGGTAATATTTTTTGGATTAAGGGTGGTAGAATCTTTACTCCTGATTTATCTTTTTCAGGTATAGAAGGGGTGATGAAAAAGCACCTGCAACAGTTGATAGAAAAATCTCAACTAGAGTTAAATGAAGTGAGTGTAGAACTGTGTGAGCTAGAAAATGCTGACGAAGTTTTTATTACTAATGCTTTATTTGAAATTGTGCCAATCAATGCAATTGTTAATACAAAATTCACTCAACATAAATTTACACATAGGTTTCAGGAGAGATTGTACTCGTGCTAAAGAAATTGTTATTCCTTATTTTACTCATAGCGATAGGAGCGGTTGGTGTTGGCTTTTGGGGCTATCAACAAGCGACTCAATTTACAGAGCAACATGTTTTATTAAAGGATGCTCAGTTAATTGAGGTAAAACCAGGTACTAGTTATCGAAAACTGGTCCGTCAGTTTGAACAGAAAGAATGGATTTCAGAGACTAAATGGGCGCGTTTTACTCATAGATTGTTTCCAGAGCTTACTGAAATTAAAGCAGGCACATATTGGGTTGAACCTAACCAATCTTTAGCGACAGTATTAACTCAATTAAAAACAGGCAAAGAGCATCAATTTTCGATTACCTTTGTTGAAGGAAGTCGTTTTTCTGAATGGCAACAACAATTAGAGCAGGCACCTTACTTAGATCATGAACTAAGCAATCTTTCAGAAAAAGAAATTGCGGAGAAATTAGGGGTTGATCGGTCTAAATTAGAAGGGTTGTTCTTAGCAGAAACGTATCATTATACGGCAGGTATGAGTGACTTTGATATTCTAGAGCGATCTCATAATGCGTTAGTGACAGTACTGGATGCAGAGTGGAAAACTAAATCAGCAAACCTACCTTTAAAATCATCTTATGAAGCGTTGATCTTAGCCTCTATTATTGAAAAAGAAACAGCGATTGATTCAGAAAGAGAGCGAGTATCTTCTGTATTTGTTAACCGTTTAAAGCGTGGAATGCGTTTACAAACAGATCCAACTGTAATTTACGGAATGGGAGATAAATACGATGGTAATATTCGTAAAAAAGACCTACGTACGCCGACAGCTTATAATACGTACACAATAAATGGTCTACCGCCAACACCGATTGCAATGGCGGGCCCTGCATCGATAAAAGCAGCTCTTCACCCAGAAACTAGTCGTTATCTTTATTTTGTAGCAGATGGTACTGGCGGTCATAAATTCACGAAATCACTAGTTGAGCATAACAAAGCAGTTAGAGCTTACCTAAGAACCTTAAGAAATTAATCATGTCTAAATTTATTGTAATTGAAGGCCTAGAAGGCGCAGGTAAAAGTACAGCAATTAAAAATGTATTAGCGACGCTTGCTAAGCATGGTATTGATAATCCTGTGACGACAAGAGAGCCAGGCGGTACGCCATTAGCTGAAAAAATGCGTGAGTTAGTTAAACAAGGCCACCCTGATGAACCATTAACGGATATGGCTGAGTTATTACTACTGTATGCAGCACGAGCGCAGCTAGTTGGTAATGTGATTAAGCCGGCATTGGCAAGAGGCGAGTGGGTTGTTGGCGATCGACATGACTTATCTTCACAAGCTTATCAAGGTGGTGGCCGTGGTTTTGATCGTGATTTAATGGCGACAATGCGAAATACAGTTCTTGGTGATTTTAAACCAGACTTCACTATCTATATGGATATTGATCCGAAATTAGGTCTTCAACGCGCATCAGCTCGTGGAGAGTTGGATCGAATTGAGCAGATGAAGCTGGATTTCTTTGAGCGCAGTCGTGAACGTTACTTAGAGTTTGCCAACAGTGATGAAACTATTATTACTATCGATGCTGGGCAAGATTTAGAAACAGTAACGCAATCGATTATTAGTGCATTAGAAACTTGGTTAGCGACTAATGGCAACTAAACTATATCCTTGGCAACAAGGTGTTTGGCAGCAATGGCAGCAATTGATCGCGACAGATCGATTGCCTCATGCCATCTTATGTGCGATGCCTGATGGAACGGGTAGAGATGCTCTTGTTCAGTATTTTTCTGATACGTTATTGTGTTTAACGCAAGGGACTGAACCTTGTGGCTTTTGTCATAGTTGTGGTTTGGTTGAGTCAGGAAACCATCCTGATCTGCACTGGATCAAACCAGAAATAGAAGGTAAATCTATTTCTGTTGACCAGATCCGGCAGTGTAATTCGTGGGCATTAGAATCATCACAATTTAATGCTAAACGAATGATCATTATTGAGCCTGCTGAGAAAATGACAGAGTCGGCAGCCAATGCATTGCTTAAAACATTAGAAGCGCCACCTAAGAACTGTCAATTTGTACTATTAGCTAATTCTGCGCATCACTTATTACCAACAATTCGTAGTCGTTGCCAAGTTTGGTTACAACCTGTGATTAGTGCAGAAGTCATTGCTGAGTGGTTAGCTGAGACGGAAAAACTGACAATAAGCCCACAATCTATTGTCTTGAATAATTATTTACCATTAGCTGTTAAAAGTTTTTATCAAGATAAGAAACAAGCGAGTCACCAACAGCTTCTTGCTCATTTTACGGCTTGTGTAGGATCTTCTTTTTGTGCCACTTCTGATGTGGTTAAAAGCTTAGTTAAGCTAGAAGATGAAGGTCTTTGTTGGTTAAGTTATTTATTGTCCGACATTCAAAAGCGACAATTAGGCGTTGTTATAGGTTGGGTGCATTGTGATGAGCAAGAGAGTATTGAGCGTTTAGCAAAAAGTATCCCAACCAATATAGTTTATAAGCAATATTTAAGCTTGAATGAATTGAGACAACAGTTGAATGTTCACCCTGGGCTAAATAAAGAATTATTATTAACTCAATGGTTATTTGAGTTTATCGGAGAGTAATGTGTTAATTGATTCACACTGTCACTTAGACAAATTAAATTACAGTGATCTACATACTAGCGTTGCAGATGTGCTTGAAAAAGCCAAACAGCGTGGAGTAGAGCAGTTTCTTACTGTAGGGGTAACCTTGGATGCTTTTCCAAATATGATGGAAATGATTAAAGACCATCCTGAAGTTCATGCCTCTTGTGGGATCCACCCTTTAGATGTTGATTCTGAGTTTGATTTGGCTATTTTCCGTCAATATGCAGCAAATGAGCGTGTTATTGCGATAGGTGAAACGGGTTTAGATTATTTTTATCAACCAGAAAGTGCTCCTCGTCAGCGTGATTTATTTGAGCAGCAAGTAGAAGTTGCTGTTGAGTATAATAAACCATTAATTATTCATACAAGACAGGCTCGAGAAGACACTTTAGCTATTCTAAAAAATGGTCAAGCAGATAAATGTGGTGGTGTAATACACTGCTTTACTGAAGATTGGGAATTTGCAGAAGCGGCGATGGATTTAGGTTTTTACATTTCTATATCAGGAATTGTAACGTTTAATAAAGCAGCTGAATTGAAAGATGTGGTTCGCCGCTTACCTTTAGAACGTATTTTAGTTGAGACCGATTCTCCATATTTAGCTCCAGTTCCATTTCGAGGGAAAGAGAATCAACCTGCTTATGTAAGGGATGTCGCTGAGTATATTAGCTTGTTAAAAGGGAAATCAATTGAAGAGGTTGCTCAAGTAACCACCAATAATTTCAAAAAACTTTTTTTGAACAAATAATTTGAATTTGTTGATAAAACAATCAAAAGAGAGGCTTGGGTCTCTCTTTTTTTTATTAAATTGATTTTTTACAGGTTTTGATTACTTATTTTATAAGTAATCGATTGCGGAAGCTGTTTATTTGCTCTATCTATTTTTGTTGCTAAAAATAACATTTGTTTTTCTACTATTTTTTGTTATTTATGATACAAATCATTGGTTTATATTTAAGTTGTATTTTTTGTATTACTTTTACTACGCCTTGCTTTTGTGATCGCTGCAGGGTTTTAAAACAATAAATGAAAACATGCTAGAAAGTGTTTTTACATAGGTCTATATTTAGCGACAGTTTGATTAGAGACACGATTACTTACAATTATGTTAGTTACATTAGGCAAGGGGGATATTGCCGTAATTCACTAGTAGGTCTTGAATGTTTCAATTGTATTTATAAATATTAGGAGCAAAACATGTTTAAACACCTTTTTGCCAATCTACAGAAAGTTGGTAAGGCACTTATGTTGCCTGTATCAGTTCTTCCTGTAGCTGGTATTCTTTTAGGGGTTGGTGCAGCCAACTTTAGTTTCCTTCCTGAAGTGGTTTCTCACTTAATGGAACAAGCTGGTGGTTCAGTATTTGGTCAAATGGCTCTGCTATTTGCTGTAGGTACTGCACTTGGTTTTACAAACAATGATGGTGTTGCTGGTCTAGCAGCTGTTGTTGGTTACGGCATCATGGTTGCTACACTTAAAGTGATGGCAACAGTAATGGGTGTTGATGGTATCGAGACTGGTGTTCTTGGTGGTATCCTTGCTGGTGGTGTTGCTGGTTGGGCTTTCAATAAGTTCTACCGTATTCAACTTCCAGAATATTTAGGCTTCTTCGCTGGTAAGCGTGCAGTACCAATCGTAACTGGTTTTGTTTCTATTGCTCTAGGTCTTGTACTTTCTATCGTTTGGCCTCCAATCGGTGGCGCAATTGCGGCATTCTCTGATTGGGCTGCTAACCAAAACCCAGTAATGGCATTTGGTATTTATGGTGTAATTGAACGTTCTCTAATTCCTTTTGGTCTTCACCATATCTGGAACGTACCTTTCTTCTACGAAGCAGGTTCTTGTGTGAACGCTGCTGGTGAGCAAGTAAATGGTATCATGACTTGTTTCCTTACTGCTGATGACGCATCTCGTGCTGCAGGTAACGGTTTCGGTCAACTGGCTGGTGGTTACTTATTCAAAATGTTCGGTCTTCCTGCTGCTGCAATCGCGATTGCACATTCAGCAAAACCTGAAAACCGCGCTAAAGTAATGGGTATCATGGCTTCTGCTGCGTTAACTTCATTCCTTACAGGTATTACAGAACCAATTGAATTCGCATTCCTATTTGTTGCCCCTGTTCTTTATGCAATCCACGCAGTACTTGCTGGTGTAGCATACATGCTAACTAATGCATTAGGTGTTGTTCACGGTCACACGTTCTCAAATGGTTTTATTGACTTTGTTGTTCAATCACCACGCGCAGAAAACATGCTTCTTCTTGTTGGCTTAGGTATTGCTTACGCTGTAATCTACTACATCGTATTCCGCGCTGTAATCAAAGCGATGGATCTTAAGACTCCAGGTCGTGAAGATGAAGACGAGAATGCAGGACCTGCTGTTACTGGTTCTGAATTAGCAGGTGAACTAGTTGCTGCATTTGGTGGTAAAGAGAACATCACAAACCTTGATGCTTGTATTACTCGTTTACGTGTTTCTGTAGCAAGTGTTGAAGCGGTAAATCAAGATAAACTGAAACAACTTGGCGCTGCAGGTGTTGTTGTTGCAGGCTCTGGTGTTCAAGCTATCTTCGGTACTAAGTCTGATAACTTGAAAACAGATATGAATGAGTGGATTACTCATAACTAATTATCATTTTTATCGATGAATAATAAAAGGAGACCTTCGAGTCTCCTTTTTTGTTTTTCTAAGTTGAGTAAATTGAAAATAAATAGAAGTGCTATTTTTCAGGAAATATGAATTCCTGGTTTGACTCTAACCAAGTAGGGTACTTCCTCATTACAGATAGGAATAATTCTGACTCAATAAAAGCAATTAACCAGCGATATACGTTTTGATATTTGCTGTTGGTAAACCAATTAATATCAACAAATGCAAATTGTCGAATGAAAGGTAAGATAGCAATATCAGCAAAACTGTATTCATCATTAAATAGCATGTTTGAATTAGTTAACAGTCGTTCTAATTTTTCTAAAAATATCTCACCTTGCTCACGGTAATAGATTTCTGAATGTTCAGGGTAGCGATCAGCGTATTTGTATTTATCTAACCACCCTTTAAAGGTGCTATCATTTTCTTTAATTAGTAGATGCATTTCAGGTGTTGTTGATAAAAGTAGTACTGAGCCATCTAAAGCCCATTTCATAATATCTAAGCTTTCATCTATCACATGCCCATTTTTTTCTATTAGAACAGGGACAGTGCCTTTAGGAGATGCTTGTATCATTGCTTCAGGTTTATGTTTCAATATGATTTCGCGAAGTTGTACAGATTTATTTGAAAGAACAAGCCCAAGCCGTGCTCGCATAGCGTAAGGACATCGACGAAATGAGTAGAGAGTAGTCATTCTTACCTTCTAAATTAATTTAAAATGAAACTGCAAAAATAAAAAAGCAGATCCGAAGATCTGCTTTAAGATTAGCATTTTCTAGTTTCTAGTTTCTAGTTTCTAGTTTCTAGTTTCTAGTTACTGTTCATCGCTTTACGGATACAGAAGGCAGCGCCTCCCCAAGTGATCCCTAAGCCAAGAACCATCATAATTATTGCACCAGTTGTCATATTAAGCCTCCTTGCTTGATTTATTAATAACGATACCCACGACTAACATTGCGGCTATAAGCCCCCAACCTAGTAGCAGTAAATCTGATTGAGCATAACCACCATAACCATCGGTTAATGTATTAACGATGTTTGTTCCTAAGATAACCACTAGGAATGCAGGGCTTACAAAACGTAAGCAGATCTCAAACCATTTACCAACCGTAAACTCAGATATTTTATTTACGTGAGAGCGGATATCAGCAAGTTTCACTAACCAACCCATAATAAACAGTTCAATTAGACAGCTTGTTAGTAGCGCAATGTTATTAATAAAGTAATCAACTAAATCAAGCAGTAGTAGGCCGCCATTAGTTGCAAACGCCATTGAAACTACTAAGCCAACACCACACACAACAGACGCTGCTTTTTTACGTGACCAATTTAATTTATCAATGAAAGCAGAAGTCACCGCTTCAATGATCGATATGTGAGAACTTAATCCCGCAACAACCAAAGCAAAGAAGAACAAAGGACCAAGAATATAAGGAGCAGGCAGTAAGTTAATAGCAGCAGGAATAGTAACAAAGGCAAGGCCAACACCTGCACTAACCACTTCTGTTAATGGCTTACTTTGCTCATGTGCCATGTTTCCTAAAATAGAAAAGATAAGAATACCGGCGATAATTGAGAAGCCACAGTTAATTAATACTGTCATGAAGGCATTATTATTCACATCTGATTTCTCAGGTAAGTAACTTGAATAAGCTAGCATGATGGCAAAGCCGACACTTAGGGTAAAGAAGATCTGACCATAAGCCGCTGACCATACTTTAGGATCTGTGATTTTGCTAAAATCAGGTTGGAATAGGTAGTTTAGACCATCTAGAGCACCTGGTAGAGTTATCATTCTACCGATCAAAGCAACAACCATTATAAACAGTAAAGGCATCATGATTTTACTTGCACGCTCTATACCTCCTTTAACACCACTAAAAATAGCGACAAAAGTAATAGCCCAAGCAATAACCATTGGTATGGCAATATGCCATTGAATACTACCTAATTTACTTGGTGAGTTATCGCCTAGTTTGAGATATTCACTAAAGAAGTAGGCGTTAGTATCTTGTCCCCAGCTTTGTGTAAAAGACATACTAAAGTAAGAAATCGCCCAGCCAATAACGGCAACGTAATAAACTGCAATCACAGCAGCTATTAATACTTGAAACCAACCAAGCCATTCATACTTTTGGTTTAATTTAGCAAATGTTCGTGGTGCAGAGCCTCTGAATTTATGGCCCATACCAAATTCCATAATCATAAATGGAATACCGGCAGTTAGCATTGCAAATAGATAAGGGATGAAGAAAGCACCGCCACCATTCTCATACGCCATGTATGGAAAACGCCAAATATTACCAAGACCTATAGCAGATCCTACTGCGGCAAGAATAAATCCAGCACGAGATCCCCATTGTTCACGCTTCATAAAACACTCCTTTAAAAAACTTTTCCCTGAGAATTGAAGCTTATTTAGTATCATTCTCTACTTAAATTGAAATAAATTTGCTCAAACTAGAGGTATTAGCTAAGCATTACAGGAAGATTACCTATAAATACTTGTTAAGGCAATATTAACAAAAAGTAGATTTATATAGTTTGATTAGTGTTTTATTCTGATTTTTTCGGTTTTAAAAGAGGGATGATCTTGTAATGTTGCCTTGATCTGGGGAGTGCTGTTGTTGATTTAAGGTTAAGTAATTGATTGTATTTTTATAAAAAAGTATGAATCGATGAGAAAGTGAGCATCTTATAATTAATTATCGAAAATTAAATACTCACTTTTCTTTATGATGTTTTAAAAATTAAAACGTAATCCAAGATTTCCTTGAATTTGATTCATCCAACTTGCTTCATATCGAATAACACAAGCACTGTGAGTTGAACCTACACCACAAGCGCTATCAAAATCACTATCAACTGAGGTTGCCAGCCAACGAGCTTCAAGCTGTAGAGCAATGTTGTCAGTAAAATGATATTGTAAACCAGTAAAAGCCCCACCTGAAAATTGAATAGTATCATCGCTCCAATCAACGTCAGTGTAAGTTGCGCCTAGGCTAAGACCAAAAAATGAATTTAAATTTGTCGTTAATGGAAAATCAAGAGCGCTTTGAAAGTGCAAATAATCAAAGCGAGACTTATTGCCTAACGACTTTACTTCACTGCTTTGGGTGCTATAAAAGAGACCTATGCGGCCTGCATCATAGTCAGTTTCAACTGTAAAAGATAAGGAACTGTCATTTTCGACTTTGAAAGTATCACCATCTTTATTTTCAACCATACCACCTGTCGCGATACCAATAGCAGGAGTTATATACCATTGTGCCATCAAAGGAAGAGGTGTGATGGCTAATAATCCAAGTAATGCTATCCGTTTCATTTTTTCTCCTATTTATTATAAGTCATATTTTTTAGCCTAAAGTTAGGGGTATTATGCTGACATTGTGATGCTAATACCAACTTGTTATTGTACTTCCCCTAATTCCTTGAAGATACTTCAAATTACTGTTAAATTTTTGTTATCAAACAAGAGTAGGGAGAGGTCGTTATGGACAGTGATTTTAAATTTGCACTTATTACAACGGTAGCTGTTTTTTCAGGATTAGCTTTTTTTGGAAGTTTGGTTTTGATGGCATGAAATACAAAACAAGCAAAAGCAGATAAAAAGAAAAGAGCAATCAATAGGTTATTGGTTGCTCTTTTTAGTTTCTGATGTCGTAGACTATAATCAATAGATTAAAAGAAAGAGGTTATTTACGCTAGCGCTTGGATCGGTAAATAGGCCTGCCAAGCATTTGCGTATAGTGATTGAGATAACACTCTTAATTTAGCAACACGAGCTTGCTCAAATTCAGTGAACTCTCTATTTTCAACCAGTGTTAAACGCTCGATATTTTGAATTTCTTCGTACAGTTTATGTTCTGCTCCATTCTTTACCGTTGCAATCTCTTTTAAGTGCAGTTGTATTTCCGCAACTAATTTTGTTTTTGGTAGCTCTACCAATAACTTAATATCGCGATAGCCTGATTTGGCTGGCTTTGCAAAACGGTTAGTGACACTCAGTACTGTTGTCTCTCTATTTATTGATTCATAAGCTGTCACTAAATCAGGTATTGAATCGGCAACCACCGTAGCTCTTGCCATGTCGGTTAATTTATTTACCTGACCATTTAATTCTTGTTCAATCTTTAATAAAGCGCGCTCGGTACTTTTTACACCTGCAAATTGAGGTTGGGCATTTGATATTAATGCGGTCTCTTTGCAGATATTTTCTAATTCTCTCTGAGCTTGATGAGCTTTAGAATTTAAAATATCAAAATCATCATAAGGTTGATGTGAGAAATGGTTCCAACTTTGAATCGAAAGTAGGCCATTTAGGCTATGAAGGACATGTTGATGATCGATCTCTGATTGGTTTGCTTCTTGATAATCAGGTTCAATAAACTCAATTAATGAGGAAGCTTGTGCTTGAGGACGTCCAAATACTAAAACCATTAGGACTGCGGCACGGGCAAACTTTTTCATTCTTTTTCCTTAGCAAGATAGAAAGAAATAGCAACTAAGTAGACTGCATCTTAGCAACACCTACTAAAGAAATATGGGCACACTTAGCAGATTCAAGAGCTGAAAATTATCATTGTTTTTGTTTGAGTTAAGCATCACAGAATTACAATTCTTGACGTTAAATTAAGGTCAATTTTTGAACTTTTTCTTTTTGAAATTGAAAGCAATTGTAAATAACCGATTTTTAATTAAATGAAGAGATAAAATAGATAATAGTTCAAAGTGGGTTTTTACTCACAAAGTCTGTTATTTATCGGGTAAATGTGTAAAATCGAATCTTCTTTTTTATACCGAAATTTAGAGTACAAGTAGGTTATCTATGACAGCAACAAATGAATTATTGCAGGATTTAAAAGCTCGTGGGCTTATTGCACAGTGCACAGCAGACGAAGAGTTAGCTGAGCACCTTTCAACTGACTGTCGTACTCTCTATTGTGGTTTCGATCCGACAGCAGACAGCCTACACATTGGTAGCCTAGTACCTTTGTTAGTACTTAAGCGTTTTCAACAAGCGGGTCACAAGCCATTAGCGCTTGTTGGTGGGGCAACTGGTCTGATTGGTGATCCAAGCTTTAAAGCGGCTGAGCGTCAATTAAATACATCAGATGTTGTTGGTGATTGGGTAAATAAAATCCGTACTCAAGTTTCTGCTTTTGTTGAGTTTACAGAAGAAAAAAATGGCGCAGAAGTTGTTAACAACCTAGATTGGATCGGTGAAATCAATGTAATCGAATTCATGCGTGACATTGGTAAGCATTTCAGCGTAAACGCAATGATTCAAAAAGAATCGGTAAAACAGCGTATCGACCGTGAAGGTTCTGGTATTTCATTTACTGAGTTCAGTTATATGCTTCTTCAATCGTATGACTTTGCGGCATTAAACAAAGCTAAAGAGTGTACGTTACAAATTGGCGGTTCTGATCAGTGGGGTAACATCACTGGCGGTATCGATCTGACTCGTCGTATGAACCGTAATAAAGTGTTTGGTTTAACGTTACCGCTAGTAACTAAATCTGATGGTACTAAATTTGGTAAGACGGAATCAGGTACGATTTGGTTAGACCCAAGCAAAACATCTCCATACGCATTCTACCAATTCTGGTTGGGTACTGCTGATGCTGATGTGTATGATTTCCTACGTTTCTTCACTTTCTTATCTGTTGATGAGATTGCTGCAATTGAAGAGAGTGATAAGAGTGTTCAAGGTCGTCCTGCTGGTCAAGGTATTCTTGCTAAAGAAGTGACTCGTTTAGTTCATGGTGAAGAGGGCTTAGCGTCTTCTGAGCGTATTACTGAAGCATTGTTCTCTGGTGATTTAGCCTCTCTAACTGAAACTGATTTAGCACAATTAGCACAAGATGGCTTGCCAAGCACTGAGCTTGAAGCGTCTGAGCAAACTATCGTTGAAGTACTGACTCAATCTGAATTAGCAAAATCAAATAAGATGGCGCGTGAATTTATTGGTAATGGTGCAGTTTCAGTAAACGGCGAGAAAGTTGTTGATTCTGAAGTTGTTCTTAAGAAAGAAGACGCATTGTTTGGTAAATACAGCGTAATCAAACGTGGTAAAAAACTGTTTAACCTATACGTTTGGAAATAAGAATAAATTAATAGTGGAGTAGGGAGTCCTATTTCATTGTTTTATATTCGGATAATAAAAAAAGCGAACCATCTGGGTTCGCTTTTTTTATGCCTGTTAATTTTTTCTATTTATACCATTCTGGATAAGTAGTTGCTCAGATAATTGTGTAGGAAAAATCGATTAGAGCAAGGCATAAATTACAGTAACTAGTGGATCTAATTACAAAATTTATAACGCAGATATAATCGATTTTAACAAGCAAGAATGATCAAATACTTATGTAGATTGGTATTAATTAACGGTGTTTTGGTTTACGTTTAGTACCAGTGCCATTTGGTTTATTTGCTGCTGGTTTATTACCCGTAGACTTGTTACCACCTGTAGTCTTAGGTTTGCCATTACCACTTGGTTTATTATTTGAGTAACCATTACGAACGCCATTTTTTTGTCCGCTTGATGCTGGCTTATCTGAACCCGTATTTCCACTAGGTTTTCCAGCATTACCATTGCGTTTTTGACCTTGACCTTGAGAGCTAGGCTTACCGTTATGGTTATTCTTATTTTGGCCGCCACGGTTGTTACTATTACGTGGGTCACCATCAAACTGTGCTTGAGTATGCTTAGTTGCAAAACGTTTCGCGCCGTGACGTCCTGTTTGACGACGTTCCGCTGGTGTTTGTGTATCGATATCATCTTCAGGAACTAAACAGTGTGGCTTGTCACCAATAAGGTGCTTTTTGCCCATCTCTGTTAGTGCTTCACGGATCATTTTCCAGTTTTTAGGGTCGTGATAACGCAATAAACCTTTATGTAGTCGACGTTGACGCTCACCTTTAGCAACGGTCACATCTTCACGCTTTTTATATTTCACACGTTTCAGTGGGTTGGTTTCTGAATAATACATTGAGGTTGCATTACACATTGGTGATGGATAGAAGTTCTGAACCTGATCACACTCAAGGTTGTTCTTCTTCAACCACATCGCTAGGTTCAGCATGTCTTCGTCTTCTGTTCCCGGGTGAGCAGAGATAAAGTAAGGGATAAGATATTGTTTCTTACCTGCTTCTTGGCTGTATTTTTCAAACATAGACTTGAAGCGATCGTACGTTCCCATACCTGGCTTCATCATTAAATCTAATGGGCCTTTTTCGGTATGCTCAGGTGCAATTTTTAAATAACCGCCAACGTGGTGGGTAACTAACTCACGTACGTATTCTGGAGATTCAATTGCTAAATCGTAACGAACACCAGAAGCAATTAATACTTTCTTCACGCCTTTTACTTTACGTGCTTCACGGTACAGATCAATCGTATGTACGTGATCAGTATTTAACTTGTCACAGATCTTAGGGAAGACGCAAGAAGGTCGACGACACGTTGCTTCCGCTTTAGGAATTGAGCAGCCTAAACGATACATGTTCGCTGTTGGGCCGCCAAGATCTGAGATTGTGCCGGTAAACCCTGGAACTTTGTCACGAATTTCTTCTAATTCATTAATAATAGATTCTTTAGAGCGGTTCTGAATAATACGACCTTCGTGTTCAGTAATACTACAGAACGAGCAGCCACCAAAACAACCACGCATAATGTTGACTGAGGTTTTAATCATGTCATATGCAGGGATCTTTGCTTTGCCGTACATAGGATGAGGTACACGTGCATAAGGCAGATCAAACACAAAATCCATTTCTTCTGTAGTTAGAGGAATTGGTGCTTGGTTTACCCATAATTCACGATCACCATGACGCTGGATTAATGCACGACCAGAATATGGATTGGTTTCTAAATGCATAATACGACTAGCGTGAGCATAAAGAATACGGTCACCGTTTAGTTTTTCATACGGTGGAATTCGAATCGCTGTTGTTTTTGAATCGTGACTTGAAGCACGAACCGTAATAACTTGCGGTTGTTCTTCTTTTACTTCGGCTTTGTTAGTTTCGCACTGCTCTTCTGTTGCGTATGGATTGATTGGAACAAAAGCGGCTTTACCTGGTTTCTCTATACGAGAAGAATCAATGATTTTAAAGCCTTCAGGTTCTGCGGGTAGATTCACCGCAGTACCACGAATATTGGTCATTGTTTTAACATCTTCGCCACTAGCAAGGCGATGAGCCACCTCAACTAAAGCACGCTCAGCATTACCAAACAGAAGTATGTCACCTTTGGCATCAAACAGTACTGAGCGACGAACTTTATCAGACCAGTAATCGTAATGTGCTAAACGGCGTAGACTTGCTTCAATGCCACCTAAAACAATAGGCGTATCTTTAAACGCTTCACGACAACGTTGAGAATAAACTAATACTGCACGATCAGGGCGCTTACCACCTTCATTGTTTGGGGTATAAGCATCATCATGACGAAGTTTTCTATCTGAGGTATAACGGTTGATCATTGAATCCATGTTACCCGCAGTGATACCAAAGAATAAATTTGGTTGGCCAAGAGTCATAAATTCGTCTTTATTATCCCATTTTGGTTGGGCAATGATACCAACGCGGAAGCCTTGTGCTTCTAACAAACGTCCGATGATCGCCATACCAAAACTTGGGTGATCCACGTACGCATCCCCAGTTACAATGATAATGTCACAGCTATCCCAACCAAGTTGGTCCATCTCTTTACGAGAAGTCGGAAAGAAAGGGGCTGTTCCATAGCATTCTGCCCAGAATTTCGGGTATTCGTTTATTGGAGTTACGTTGTGCATTAGTTCACCTCAGAATTTGGAGGCCGAATTATACCGATTTGCGAGTGATTTAACCAGAAAATAAAGCCCTCAATGTAAGTAGGGGCGTCTTATGCAAGGGTAGAACTAGATGTATAAACGACATAAATAGGTAACAGAGATGGCTAAAAAAGAGAGGGTAAAAATGATAGCCGTGTCTTTAATCATGGTGGTTGTACTCGTATTATTTTAAATATTAATACGTGAAATGTATCTTTATTCCATAAAAATTACGTGAGCATTAGGTAAATTATCTGTAAGGATACTGTCTATTTAATAATAGCAATCATAGAATTAAATGGAAAAATAACAGATAAATTAAAAAAAACGCCAGTAGTATTAAGCTACTGGCGTAAATTAGTTGCTTACCTGTTTAACAGATTAAGCGTACATTGGAACTAATACCATTGTGCCTACAATTACTGTGATTAAGCCACAGATAACAGGAACAGAGGTACGTTTCACTACTTCAAATGGGCTGATTTTAGCCATACCCGATGTCGCAACGATAACACCTGATACTGGTGAAATAGTACGACCAAGGTTAGATGCTTGAAGCATTGGAATGATAAGGAACGCAGGGCTTAAACCCATTTTTTCAGCAAGTTGCGGAGCAAGCTCAACAAACGCATAGAATGGAGCATTACCAGAACCCGTTGCGATAGCAGCAGCAACCGTTAAACCAGTAAGAAGAAGCATTAAGGCTACACCACCAGCCCCCGCTTTATCAGCTAGGTGTAGAAGGTTATCAATTGCACCAACAGACATTAGACCTTGTGCAAATACACCAGCAGCAACCAATAGCATTACCACGCCTTTAAAGGCATCAGCCATACCAGCGTAGCAAGATTCTAGGTCTTCTAGTGTAGCTCTGCCATTGAAACGATTAGTTATAAAGTTAATGACTGCACCGATGAAGATTGAAGCAACAACGATGGTATAAATATCTAGAGATAAGCCTGGGATAGTTTCACCATTGAAGACAAAAACACCAACGATTGGTAAGAAAGGTAAAATCGCGTAGTAAGAAGGCGCGTTTACTTCCATTGCAGAAATATCCACTTTTTCCATCGGTGTATTTTCTTTCTTATCTAGGTATTTATTCCAGAAGAAAGCGGCAGCAGCCATAACAATGATTGCACAGATAGAAACAGGTAATACTGTTTCAACAGCAAAACTGTGTAGAGGCATACCCGATTTTTCTGCTGCAACAATAACGTCACCAGAAGTAGGCGAAAGAATGATGGCTGCTGGAGAGGCACAAACGGCAACTGCTGCAGGGCGAGAGATACCCATCGCTGTCATCATAGGGAATAGCGTTGCCATTAGTAGCACACCAAGACCTGTTGCAGAGCTTACTGCAAGAGACATTAAACAAGCAACGATATAAGCTGCTACCAGTAAAACGTAAGGTGATTTAATAAAAGCTAATGGTTTAGAGAATTGTTTTACAACAACATTGTTTGCGCCAATGTGAGTCATGTAAGAAGCAAAACCACAAAGTAGCATGATCTGCATACCTAGGCCGCCCCCACGATATTGCAGCATATATTTTACGTATTCTAGTGCATCTGTTAATAAGTTACCTGTCGCGGTAACTTTTGCAGGTAAAACGGTATGACCTAATAAGCCTGCAATAATAAGTAATGCTAAACCAGCAGTTAGTAGTACACCAGCCGCCTTGTATCCTTTTACGATAAAGTACCCCACCAACACGGTGATTACTAAACCAATCATTAACTCCAACATGGAATTTTCCCCTATTAAATTTCAAAAATACAAAAATTGTGTAACTTATATACATTTTCTTACACATTTCGTAATAGAAACTTACCTAATTTTTATCTGTGGCACATCTGATACTTGAACTCTCTATGATCTAAAACAAATAATAAATAATACTGTTAATAGCATGCTACTTTAGTGTTAATCGTCTTATTCTAAAAGGATGAAAATTTGAAAATAGAGAGATGGAATTATGAGAGATCGAATAATGTGATGTTTTTTTCCATCACTAGACGAAGTGAAAATAGCGTTTATACTATTGTCATTCTAAATCGGTGGCGTAATTATGTTTTTTCAAACCTTACAATATATTTTGATCCCTGCACTCTTAGGTGCACAAATCCTATTAACCATTATCTTAAATAAAGGTGATATTTGTCCCGGTCAGCGTGGGCGCATCCATAAATGGTTACCCGTATTGATTTTAGGTTGGTGTGTTGTTGCTGGATTTGGTATGACTTATGCCTCGATTTTTGCCATTAATTTTGTTCCAGCGATAGCTATTGCTGCTTTCTATTTGAGTGTTAAAACTGGAAAAACTCGTGATAAAGGACCATTGATTGTTATGGCATTATCTAATGGTTTTGCAGGAGCAAGTTTTGTTAATTTAGCCTTGGGTTCAGGTTCATTTACACAGTTATTTTTTGCAATCACTGGTCCATTTTTATTTGGAGCGTTATTAACGCATCTTCTTTTGACGTTGGCGCGAACTCGCTTACAAGCATTTCATAAATTATTGCCGATTAGTGGTGTGGTGAGTGGAATTGTTATGGCTATTATTTTGCTGTGCCAAACGTTAAGTATTCATGAGATATTTTTGGATAAGATGGCGGTTAAGTTAGGTATTGCATTAGGCTTGATGCTATTAAGTATTGGTTTGTGGAGCTTTCACTTATTTAAACAACAAGCTGTAAAGTGGCAAATGTTGCTTGCTTCTAGCGTTATTATGGCTATTTCTGGTTATTATCAATTTCAGTTGTTTTTTGTGATGTAGGGCACGCATTACTTTCTAAAACTGATCTAATCTAAGGGTGTCTCTTAAGCAACATGGAGGGTGAAGATTGGATTTAAGTAATGCTCACGGACTAGAAAGTGGAATTCTACTCGGCATCATTAATGAAAAATTGCGATTGGAATGTCACAGTCTAGAAGAATTGTCCAGCGTGTATGAGCTTGATACACAAGGAGTTCAAGACAAGCTCAGTGGCTTGGGTTATCAATACGACCCATTAACGAATCAATTTAAAAATAGATAAGTTTTAAATTAACGCAATAGAAATAAAGCAATAGAAGATACCTCGATTTAAGTCATTTTAATTCCATCTAAATGACTCTGGCTCTGCTGTTTCGCAGTAGAGAAAAATGCTTGTAAATATCTTTTATCATGTTCGCTGTCCCTAACGGCAGCGAACAATCTTCTCCACAATCCTTTCCCTAGTGGTTTACTCTCAATTAACCCTTGCCTTGAAAATTCACTGATTGCCCAGTTAGGCAGTGCCGCCACACCTAAGCCCGCCGACACCATTTGTATTAACATTAATGTGTTTTCTGCTTGTTTCCATTTGGCTGGTTCAACATGATTTGGTGATAGGAAGTGCTTTACGACATCTAAGCGCTGTTTTTGTACTGGATATGTCAACATGGTTTGATCGAGTAAATCCTCCGGCTCAATGCACTCTTTATTGGCAAGAGGATGATTTGTTGCCATGACAAGACGCATTTCAAAATCAAACAATGGCTCGTAATGTATCTCACCACGAGGTTGAATGTCAGATGTGATTACTAAATCTAGATCACCATTCACTAATGCAGGTAAAGGTTCAAAACCAAAGCCTGATGAAAAATCTAATTCAACTTCAGGCCAACCAACTTGATATTCTTTAATTGCAGGCATTAGCCATTGAAAGCAAGAGTGACATTCAATCGCCATATGTAATCGGCCATGTAAATCTTCTTTTAGACTGGCAATATCATATTCAGCTCTGGCCATTTTCGGCAAAACCTCATCTGCAAGTTTTAATAAGATCTCACCTTCAGAGGTGAATTTTACTGGGCGTGTTTTTCGTAAAAATACATGATTACCAAGGCGCGCTTCAAAATCTTTCAGTTGGTGAGAAAGGGCTGACTGGGTTAAATGGAGCGCATTAGCCGTTGCGGTTAATGAGCCAGTATCTCGCAATGTAGTTAATGTTTTTAGATGTTTTAATTCAATCATTACTGTACCTCAAGTTCCGTTTGAGTAAGCTTAGTTACCTTCACAGTAAAGTGAAAACAGAACAAAGTAAACATCTAGACGGCTAAATAAAATTAATCCATTTAAATTAAGAGAACACTTAGTTGAAATAAATTCATAATCAAAGTGAAGTATTCGACGTTGTAGACAGTTAGAAAAAAGGTCATTGTTTAGCCATCCAAACGGCTAAGGGAATTAGACAAATGACAACAAAATTAAACAATACAGTAGGAAAAACAGTTACTCATATTTTAGGCTACCCACGAGTAGGTGCTCAACGAGAGTTAAAATTTGCACAAGAAAAATATTGGCGTGGCGAGATAGAGCAAAAAGAATTATTAGCAGTTGGCAGTGAATTACGCCAACGTCATTGGAAAGATCAAACAACATCTGGCCTTGATTTCGTTACTGCGGGTGATTTTGCTTGGTACGATCATGTATTAACGACAAGTTTACTTTTAGGTCACGTACCTGCTCGTCATAATCACGGTTTTCCTGATTTAGACACATTATTTAAAGTGGGTCGTGGTCAATCTCAAAACAGCTGTGGTTGTGGTGAAGCGGCATCAGACATGACTAAGTGGTTTAATACTAATTATCACTATATCGTGCCGGAATTTTCTAAAGACGATAAATTTAACGTTAGTTGGTCACAGCTGTTTGATGAAATTGCAGAAGCGCAAAAGCAGGGGAATACCGTTAAACCAGTACTTCTGGGCCCATTAAGTTATTTGTGGCTAGGCAAAGAAGTGAATGATGATGAAGTAGCTCAAGGGTTTGATCGTTTAGCGCTTCTTCCTCGTTTACTCACCGCTTATCAGGCAATTTTTTCGAAGTTATCTGCGCTTGGTGTTGAATGGGTACAAATTGATGAACCCATTTTAGCGCTTGAGTTACCTAAAGCATGGGCAAATTCATTTAAATTGGCTTATCAAGTGATTCAAAGTGATGTGAAGTTACTATTAACAACCTATTTTGATGGAGTCGAACATCATTTAGATAAGATCACCGAATTAGCAGTAAATGGTTTACACATTGATATATCAGCAGACCCTAAACAATTAGACACGATTGTAGATGCATTACCAAAAGAGTGGGTGTTGTCTGTTGGTGCGATAAATGGTCGTAACGTCTGGCGTGCAGACTTAGAGCGTTTACATGAAAAATTACAACCAGTGAAAGAAAAACTGGGTGATAAGTTATGGATTGCAAGTTCATGTTCATTGTTGCATAGCCCAGTAGATTTAGATCAAGAAACGGAATTATCACAAGAAACGACACAGTGGTTTGCGTTTGCAAAACAAAAACTAAAAGAAGTGACTTTGTTAGGTGGCGCACTGGATGGAAATCAAAACGCAATCCTAGCGTGTCACCAATACAGTCAGCCACTGCGTGAACGTGAGACGGCAGAGCACATTAATAAGCCTGCAGTACAACAACGTTTAGCGGCAATTACTCCTGCGTTAGCAGAGCGAGCAGAAGCGTATTCAGTTCGAGCACAACACCAAGCTGAAAAATTAGGTTTACCATTATTGCCAACTACAACGATTGGTTCATTCCCACAAACCTCAGATATTCGTCAGCAGCGCAGTGCGTATCGTGCAGGTAAATTGAATGAACAAGATTATGTGGCAGCAATGAAAGGTCATATTGCCGATGCAGTAGAGCGCCAAGAGCGATTAGATTTAGATGTATTAGTGCACGGTGAAGCAGAACGTAATGATATGGTGGAATATTTTGCTGAGAACTTAAATGGTTTTCAAGCAACACGATTTGGTTGGGTTCAAAGTTATGGTTCTCGCTGTGTTAAACCGGCTATCGTGGTGGCAGATATTGAGCGTGAAGCTCCAATTACAGTCGATTGGACTCAGTACGCACAGTCTCTAACAACCAAACAAATGAAAGGTATGCTAACAGGCCCTGTAACCATTCTTGGTTGGACGTTCCCACGTGAAGACATTACTCGTAAAGAAATCGCACAGCAGTTAGCTCTAGTATTACGTGATGAGGTTTCTGATCTTCAGCAAGCGGGCATTAATATTATTCAAATTGATGAGCCAGCAATTCGTGAAGGATTACCTATCAAAAAGAGCGATCAAAAAGCGTATTTAGATTGGGCAGTAGAAGCGTTTAAGATCTCAGCGGCAAGTGCGAAATCAGAAACTCAAATTCATACTCACATGTGTTACAGCGAGTTTAATGAGATTATCGAATCAGTGGCAGCGTTAGATGCAGATGTGATCACCATTGAAACGTCTCGTTCAAACATGGAATTACTAAAAGCGTTTGAAGACTTTAATTATCCAAATGAGATTGGACCGGGTGTTTATGATATTCACTCACCAAACATTCCAAACGAAGAGTGGATTGTTGATTTAATTGAAACCGCAGCAGCAAAAGTGCCTGTTGAGCGTTTATGGGTGAACCCAGATTGTGGTTTGAAAACTCGTAACTGGAGAGAAACAGAAGCAGCGCTTGAAAACATGGTAAAAGCGGCAAAAACGTTGCGTAAGAAATGGCAAGTTAACGCAGCTTAGATAAGAATGACTAATATTACTGGTTAATAACGTTCATTTACGTGGGACCAAATAAAAGCGAAACACCTTCATTTAGGGTTTCGCTTTTTTATTTTACTGTTTTTTAATGAGTCGCTTTATTAACGAGTCGTTACCCAAAGGGCGTGGATCATTCCTGGTACCCAGAAGAAAAGAGTCAGTACAATATTGATTAAGAGATCTTTTCCTACCCCTTTTGCAAAGAAAACACCTAGTGGTGGAAGTAATACACATAAAATAATTAAAACAAGCTTGTTCATATAATCCCTTTTTAAACTATGTTTACCATCATTAATAAGTACTAGATGAACAACCATTGGTCAACTAATACCTTATCTAATTGCATGAGTGTTGCGGAGGATTCTTTGATTTAAGAGTAATGTATTAATTTGTGATTCGTCGACAGGCTTTGAAAAGTAATATCCTTGGTATTTATCACACCCTTCTATTTTCAGTATATTAAGTTGTTCTTTGTCTTCAATGCCTTCAGCGGTGACTGCAATCCCTAAGTTATGACCGAGTTGAATTATGGTTCGAACAATCATGTGATCTTTTTCGTTCGTCGCACAATCATCAATAAATGACTTATCTATTTTAATAATATCAACAGGTAATTGTTTTAGATAACGAAGAGATGAATAGTCAATACCAAAGTCATCAATGGCAATTTGCACTCCTAATTTTCGTAATTGAATGCATTGTTGGATCACTTTTTCTGGCTGTTTCATTAAGGCGGTTTCAGTTATTTCAAGTTGCAGGTATTTGGCTTCTAGTCCTGAATCGTCCAAAGCATCACGGACAGAGCCGATAATATCATCATGGGATAATTGAACCACGGAAACATTAACCGAAATAGAAATAGGGGTTCCGTTATCACACCATGCTTTACCTTGTTTGCACGCCTCATTTAACACCCACCGTCCCATCGGTATAATGTCATGACTTTTTTCTGCAATTGAAATGAATTCAAGAGGGGATATCACACCGAGGTCTGGGTGATGCCAGCGAATTAATGCCTCTACTCCTGCTATTGTGTTCGTGGGGATCATTACTTTAGGTTGATAAAGAAGATGAAATTGTTTTTCGTTTAATGCAGTCGATAGTTCTTTCTCAAGCTGATAATGCCTAAAAGTTTCTTGCATTAAATCCTGATTAAACCATCGAGCACAATTTTTACCTTGCTGTTTTGCTTTATATACTGCGATATCACTATTTCGACACCAAAGATCAGTGAGATTTGAGCAATCATCATATAGCGATACGCCAATGCTCGTTGTAAGGTTATAGTGTGATTTTAAGTGTTTATAAGGTGTGCTGGAAAAGTTTAAAATAATTTGAATTAGGCTATCCGCTGCAGTTTTAATATCAGCGTGTTTAATGATTATTGTAAACTCATCTCCGCCAATTCGATAAGCGGTAATGTTCTCTGTTTCGATGGCATTTAGGCGGGCTGAAAAATCAATCAATACCAAATCACCAATGTTATGGCCTAAATTATCGTTAATTTGCTTAAAGCTATCGAGGTCAATTTGAATTAATGCGAATTGCTGTTGATTCGTTTTCTTTAATTTAATTTGGCTAAGATCAAAATAAAATTTCTTTCGATTATTCAATTGAGTTAGAAAATCCGTTTCACTGTCTTTTTTATAATCAACCATTTTTGTTCTTAGTTTTTTCTGATAGAACGACATAACAGAAGCAAAGCCAGAAATAGCGAGAAGTTCCAGTGCATCTTCAATAAATTCGTCAAATTCTGAAGCGGGTAGGTCCATCGTGTAAGAAAGTAGTAATAAGATAGCAGAAGCAATTGGCCATAAAGAACCAGGATATAAAATAATATAAGTTAATGGGATGACGATAAAAGACTCTTCAATGGAGTCCATTTCGAGTGGCTCAATCATATTGCCAATAATAATAATAGAGAAGGAAAGTAGTGCCGAGTAATAAGCTATTTTTTTATTAGGATAAAAGCGAGCTATTAGCATCAATATTGGGTAGCTAAAGTAAGCGTATGTTCCTATATCATGCTCAGAGATGAGAGTATCGCTGACAAGATAGACAGATAAAAGGAAGAATGCAGTGATCCAAAGATTGATATTACGAAGCTTTACCCAAATAGATGTCATGGTTTATTTATTTCTATTATGTTACTTGTCATTAGTTGCATGGTACCCTCTCAATATACAGTATGCAATAATATAAAATATGTTTTTGCCGCATCACTCGCAAATTTGATTCGATTTAAGGAGCATCTGCAGATAAGTACACTTTAGAGTTAACCCAGTAGTTGTTAAAAATATTGATTACCTATTTATAATAATTATGGATGCTATAAAATAGTTTGCAAATAATCACATTAATAATGAAATTACTTCGCCTATGAAAAAAGTTTTAGTCGTTTCTCACTCTCAAAGTGGGCAGCTTGCAAAATTTGTTGAGCTCGCAACTGCACCTTTACGTCAAAGTGATGAAGTAAAGGTTGATTATCACTGTGTTGAGCCTGTCAATAAATACCCTTATCCATGGTCGTTTTACCCGTTCTTTGATGCTTTTCCTGAAGCGATTTATATGAATGGCTGTGAAGTGAAGCCTGCAGAAAATTTAGAAGAAGAGTATGACCTAGTTATTATCGGTTATACGGTGTGGTTTTTATCCCCTTCAATTCCAATGACAGGATTTCTTAAAACAGCGCAAGCAAAGCGTCTAATCAAAGATAAGCCGGTTATTACTTTTATTGCCTGTCGTGATATGTGGGTAATGGCGCAAGAGAAGATGAAAGCGGTCATTACAGAGTTAGGCGGTACATTGATTGATAATGCGGTATTAACTGATCAAGGTGGTTCTATTTATGCCTTTATTACTACTCCTCGTTGGTTATTAACGGGTAAAAAAGATCCATTTTGGATTTTCCCAGCTGCTGGGGTATCTGAAAAAGATCTACAAGAAAGTGAGCGCTTTGGTCATCGCCTTGTTAGTGCATTAGAAAACGATTTAGAAAAGAAAAAAGAACCATTACTTAAAAAGCTGAATGCCGTGACAGTAAATGGAAAATTGATTGGTTCTGAAAAAATTGCCACGCGCTCCTTTATGGTGTGGGGTAAGCTAATTCAAAAGTCAGGTAAGCCAGGTTCTTTTCCTCGAAAAATAGTGATTACTATATACGCAGTATTTTTGGCGCTAATGGTATTAACTTTGGTACCGATAAACTTATTAGTGAAGAAACTTATTTCACCTTTTAGAAAGAAAGCAGTAGAAGAAAGTATTACCTATTACGAAAAACCGTCAGGACGTTAGAATGAATAAAAAAGTATATATCAATGACATTCAGGCTTTTTTGCCTAATGATGCCGTTGGTAATAAAGAAATCGAAAACGTTCTTGGACAAGTTGGTTCGCGTCCCTCTCGTGCAAAAAATCTCATTTTGCGATCCAACAAAATTAAGCAGCGCTATTATGCAATTAATCCTGCAACAGGTGAAACGACACACACGAATACTGAACTTACAGCAGAAGCAATTAGAAAATTATCGTCACCTTCCTTTGATATTAATACTACCGAATTGTTAGCTTGTGGTACGACGATTGCGGATCAAATTTTACCAAATCATGCCTTAATGGTGCATGGTGAGCTTGGCATCCCTAGCTGTGAAGTGATTGCGACATCAGGCATCTGTTTGTCAGGCACTATGTCATTAAAATATGGTTATATGTCGATTTTGAGTGGCCAAAGCAGTAATGCGGTAGTGACAGGATCTGAAAATGCATCAGCGATGATGAGAGCCAATAAGTTTGAAGCTGAAATTGAAAATGTGGTGGATGAATTAGAGCGTCAGCCAGAAATTGCCTTTGAAAAAGACTTTTTACGTTGGATGTTAAGCGATGGCGCAGGGGCAGCACTATTAACCTCTCAACCTAATCCCGATTCAATCTCTCTTGAAATTGAATGGATGATGCAAAAATCATACGCTAACGAGCTTGATGCTTGTATGTATGCCGGTGCTGAAAAACAAGCAGATGGCAGCTTAAAAGGCTGGCGTGAATATGGCTCTCAAGAGTGGTTAGATCAATCAATCTTTTCAGTTAAGCAAGATGTAAAACAACTGAACGATAATATTGTTGAATACACGGTAACTAAGCCGCTAAAAGACTTAGTTGAGCAAGGTAAAGTAAACGCAGATGAAGTGACCTATTTTGTTCCTCATTACTCATCAGGCTATTTCCGTGATCGTCTGTATCAAGGCATGTTAGAAGCAGGGTGTGATATTCCACAAGATCGCTGGTTTACTAACTTGCCAAGTAAAGGTAATACAGGTTCAGCATCTATCTATATCATGCTAGAAGAGTTGTTCCATTCTGGTGAGTTAAAAGTGGGCGATACATTATTGTGTTACGTACCTGAGAGCGGACGATTCTCTACTGCCTTTATGCAATTGAAGGTGGTGTAATGGAAGTTAAAAAAGTCCCACAAGATAATATCTCAACCTACGCTAATAATGCGAAAGCCGTGTATGCCACCGATGAAAATGGCGACTATTCAGTGGTCGCATCTACCGGTTGGGAAGTAGAAGAAGAAGTCACAAAGCAAGCCTTAAATGAGTTTGAACGACAAGCACAAGTAGCGTATGACTTGGTAAGAACAGGGGAAAAATCTCCCTTGTATTATCATATGTTTGCTCAACGTATGGATTTAATGGTGTTAGCGCAATCTGTAGGTTGGTTTCAATGGAGAGTCAAACGTCATTTTTCACCATCGGTGTTTGCTAAATTATCATCCGCTAAGCTTTCGGCCTACAGTGATGCATTAGGTATTTCAGTTAAGCAATTAACTAAATTACCTAACCTTTCGAATAAAAATAAATAAAGCGTGTTTATGACCACTATCTTGAAAAAACAGAATACTCAGTTTCAACATAAACACTATGCACACTGCGAGAGCGGTGTCATGTCTTCGATGCTTACTCATCATGGCTTGCCATTATCTGAGCCAATGGTGTTTGGTTTATCAAGCGCTTTAGTGTTTGCTTATCTCCCGTTTGTAAAACTCAGTGGTATGCCATTGATTGCCTATCGTTCGATGCCAAAATCCATTATGAAAGGATTACAAAAAAGTATTGGCTTGAAGATGAAATTGGAGAAGTTTTCAAAACCAGAGCAAGGTACGAAGCGATTAGATGAATTACTTAGCCAAGGTAAGATCGTCGGTGCACAAACGTCTGTATTCTGGTTGCCGTATTTTCCAGAAGAGATGCGTTTTCATTTTAATGCTCATAACCTTATTGTTGTTGATAAAAAAGATAAAACCTATCAAATCAGTGATCCTGTCTTTGAACATTTGGTTGAAGCCGAAGAGAAGGCGCTACAAAAAGCCCGTTTTGTTAAAGGTGTAATGGCACCAAAAGGGTCTTTATATTATCCAACGCATATTCCAAGTTCGATTGATTATCCTAGCGTGATTGAGAAAAGCATTAAGAAAACAGCTAAAACGATGCTTAAAACCCCAGTCCCGATTGCTGGCTTAAAAGGGATGCATTTTCTAGCAAAACATATTCGCCAATTAGAAAATAAAGATGAGCATTATGCCAAGCTATTTTTAGGTCATATCATTCGTATGCAAGAAGAGATTGGTACCGGTGGTGCAGGTTTTCGTTATATCTACGCCTCTTTTTTACAAGAAGCGTCAGAGTTAATCAAAAACGAAAAGCTAAAAGCCGCTTCTATTGAGATGACGGCTATTGGTGATGAATGGCGTGAATTTGCATTATTAATAGCAAAAGCGATTCGCCCTCGAAATAAAAAAGCCATTGAATTTGATATTATTGCCGCAAAATTAGAATCAGTTGCCGAGCAAGAAAAGCAGTTGTACTTATCATTAATGCGAGCGTTTTAATGATCAAAATTAGTGGATTAAATAAATCCTATGGTAACAAGAAAGCGTTAGATAACTTAACGCTCTCCATTCCCTCAAATAGTATTTATGGTTTGCTCGGCCCTAACGGGGCAGGAAAAACCACGCTGATCTCCATTTTAAATGGCTTAGTGTCGTTTGATTCTGGGGAGGTTTCTTTTTTTGATTTACCGTTAAAAAAGAATCTAAATGCTATTCGTCAGCGCTGTTCTTTAATCCCTCAAAGCTTGGCCTTTTATGAGAATTTAAGTGTAAAAGAGAACTTAAACTTCTTCGCTGGTGTGCAAAAAATAAAAGGCAAAACCTTAAAAGATAATTTAGCGTATGCGGTAGAAACTAATCGCCTTGCAGCCATGATGGATCAAAAATCATCAACCCTATCTGGCGGTCAAAAACGTCGTTTAAATATCGCGATTGGTTTGTTGAATAACCCTGATGTTCTGTTTTTTGATGAGCCGACAGTGGGGATTGATCCTGAATCTCGTAATGAAATTTTGGATACAATTAAGGCTTATAAATCAGATAATAAAACCGTGATTTACACATCTCACTATATGCCAGAGATAGAAAAAATCTGTGATGACGTGGCAATCATGAATGCGGGTCAAATCGTTAAGCAAGGCTCTATATCCTCATTGATTAACAATCAAGAGAGTCAGCAAGTGATTGTAGAGCTTTATTCTCACTCATCGGTACAGCTACCTCTTTCTATCATGAATATGGAGGCCGTGAGTGCAGTTGATGCGACAACCTTATTGTTAGAGCATTCAAGCAGTGAATTGGTTGCTCAAGTGATCAGTGAATTAGAACAACAGCACATCAAAGTGAAACAAATCCGCTATGGTGCAACCACACTTGAATCTCTGTTTATCAACCTAACATCAAAAGGAAGAACCGATGTTTAAAGCCATGTTGATAAAAGAATTCTTATTGGTAGGCCGAGATAAACACGCGTTAGCTGCGTTGTTTATTATGCCTGCGGTGTTTATCTTGATCATGTCACTGGCTCTTAAGGATGTGATGAATGAAGATAAATCATTAATGACTTATGCGGTAATTGATAACGATCAAAGCAGCAGTAGTGAATCGTTAATAAATAAGCTCTCTTCACTGCCGACATTAACACTGCATAAATTAACGTCTGATGAGTATCGTTCACCTGAAGAAGAGGGTGTGCAGTTTATTATTGATATTCCTGAAGGGTTTTATCAAAACGAATTGCCACTACAGATCAGCGTTGCAGCAGATACTTCTCCATCTTTACTTACCATTTTCAAGAACCAAATAGCGCTGAGTTGGATGGGAAACAAACTTGATGAAGTGAATTCAGCCAACCAAGACAGTTTTGATTTTTTAGATGATAGCAGTGTTGATAATTCTTTTAATGAAGCGTCATTAATGGAAGTCCAATACGCCAAGTTATCCCAAGATGAAAAACCGACCTCGACTCAACAAAGCGTACCTTCATGGATCGTATTTGGTCTGTTCTTTGTCATTATCCCCATGTCGACCATTTTCATTAGTGAACGAAAACAAAATACATTAATGCGTTTAAGCACCATGAATCTTAGTTTAGCAGCGTTGTTTGGTGGGAAAATATTACCGTATATGCTGATAAATCAAGTGCAAGTATGGTTAATGATTGGTGTTGGTATGTATATCGTTCCTCTATTTGGTGCTGCGCCATTAACGATTGGCGGTTCGGTTTTTGGTTTGCTATTAGTCTCATTATCACTCAGTTTGTCGGCAATTGGCTTATCTATTTTGATTGCAACCGTGGTCGATAGCATTGAACAAGCAACGACGATTGGCGGCATTATTAATATTTTATTAGGGGCGATTGGTGGTGTCATGGTACCTAAGTTTGTGATGCCAGAAGCGATGCAAACATTCTCTAATATTTCTCCGATGTCTTGGGGATTAGAAGGCTTTTTAGATATTTTCTTACGTCGAGGAAGCGTGATGGATGTGCTTAATGAAGCCATGGCATTAACGTTATTTGGTGTGGTTTCATTATTGATTGCCAGTATTGTATTTACTTATAAACAAAGGAAAAGTTCATGAAAGGGTCGTTAGATACAGAATTCAAAATCAAACTTAAAAACATGATCCTTGAAGAGTGTGACAGAGAAGAAATCGCAGCAGATGAATTGGCAGATGATGTAGAGCTATTTTCTGATGAGAGTGGCTTAGAGTTAGATTCAGTAGATGGATTGCAAATTTCGATGTTATTGCAGCGTCATTTTAATTTACGTTTGGTGGACCCAAAAGAGTTTCGCCGTATTGTAACGACGATTAACCACCTTGCTGATCACCTACAACCAGAATAATAGCGATGATTACGATACTTGGCGGCGAAGTGTTAAGTGCACTTGGCAATAAAGCACAACAATTAGATTTAATGAAAGCGGGCGAATACCTGATTGTTGATAAATCAGTAAATGTATTTGAGCAGATCAAAACGTTGCCTTATTACGCGATTCAGAATAATGGTGATTTTGAAGAACTGTTTGATCCTATCCCTTATTTGAACAAATTGATCAGCACCTTGTTTGAACTGCACAATATATCAGAGCAAGATCGCCAACGTTGTGGTCTGTTTTTAGGTTGTGCGGCCAATGACCTATCTCTAATGCACCCACTTGGTATCAGTATTAAAGAAAATCATTCTCCTCAGTTTTCAGGTGGCAGAGTTGGAAACGGTGTATATGCAGATAGATTAACGGCTGAGTTTGATTTAAATCCATTTAGTTTAACTTACAACACCGCTTGTACGTCGAGTTCTAATGCCATTTTAGATGCCGCAACGATGCTGGAAGCGGGTGTTATTGATTATGCACTGGTCATTGGTATGGAAATGTTCGCCTCTCACTCTTTTGAGGGGTTTGTATCAATGCAATTATTGGCTCAACAACAGACCAAGCCTTTTGATGCTAACAGAGATGGATTGCTATTGGGAGAAGCCTTAGGTGCACTGTTAATGAGTCGTGATGATATCAAATCGTCACCTTGGCAGTTTTGTGGTGGCAGTAGCCAATGTGAAACACACAGTGTGACAGGCGTAAATCCGGATGGTTCTGGTATAGCTCAAGTGATTAAGAATGCACTGCAAGCCAGTAACGTGGATGAAGAGGATATCACTGCTGTAAAGGCACACGGAACAGCAAGTAATCTAAGTGATTTAGCTGAGATAAATGGTATGAAACAGGTGTTCTCTCAAACCCCCTCCTTTTTTTCATTAAAGCCGTATATTGGGCACACGTTAGGTAGCTGTGGCGTGAGTGAGTTGGTGATTATGATGCAGGCTATTAATGATGGATTCATACCTAAAACGCCAAACTTTGAAATGCAAGACGATGAGATTAACTGGACTCCAACACAAGAAAGTATTCCGTGTGACTCTGGGTTATTTTTACTGAACTGCTTTGGCTTTGGTGGTAACAATAATGCACTTGTTGTGAAGAAGGACATTGTATGATGTATGTGCATTGCGTTTCTAGTGTAAACATAAAAAAAGACCAAGATGTTGATGTAAAAGCAGAATGTAAAAAAGTAGCCCCCAGTTTTATTCGTCGAACAGACCGTTTTATTCAGCTTGGTTTGTTAGGTGTCTATGGTATTAAAGAACAGCAAGAAGTAGATAAAGATACCGCGTTGTTTATGGTGTCTGGACAGGGGGATTTATCGGTATTTAATCGATTGTGTCAGCAGCGTTATGTGGAAGAAGTCCCGCCTAAACCAGTCGATTTCATTAATTCATTAAGTAATACTTCTGGATTTTATATTGCAAAATTTTTAGGTCTTGAGAGCAAAAACCTAAACCTAGCGCAGCAAGGATTTGTGGTTGAGAATGCGTTGCTACTCGCTGATGCGAGCCTAAGAAACCAACAAGAAAAGAGTATATTGTTGGGAGGGGTAGATGAGCGAGTAGAGCAGTCCAGTGATCCCCATGGTTATTTAGATCTTTCAGAAGATACGGAAATAGGCGAGGGATCAAATTGGATGTTGTTAAGTGCGAGTAAGAGTGGCGCTAAAGCAAGAATTGATGTATTACCTCAACAGTTTGACCAACAATCGTTACTGGCATATGTGACTTCCTTATTAACGACTCAAGCCTTCTTTGCAACACATGTCGCATTTGGTCAACGAGTTTCAAATGATCTAATAACTTGTGTTATGGACGTTGTTCCTAGTGAGTTATTTGATTGCCAACCTGTTTGTGATTTCTACGAAACCAATCAATTGTATGCTTTGAATCTATTTATAGAAGAGCAACGAGGGAGCTTACTGTTTATTGATGGCTTTGAAGGGAAATATAGAGTAATAACCCTAACCTTAGAGCTATAAATCAATGAGTTAGTATGGCTTTATTTTATCTTGTTAGCTCAACGACAGGAAATGAGGTGATGTATATTCATTGCTGTCTTGAAGTGATATAGTCATCGCAATGTATATTTTTTATGAAAGTTGAATGGATGTCTGATTCTTTATTATTCCACAGAGCTTATGAACATGAATCAAGCTCTAAGTGGGTTGTTTTTGTTCATGGTGCGGGTGGAAGTTCGACAACATGGTTTAAGCAAGTAGCTGCTTTTAGGAAGAATTTTAATGTTCTTCTAATTGATCTACGTGGTCATGGACGTTCGAATAATTTCTCGAAAATTAAAGAATTCATGAACAAGCAATACTCTTTTAAAGTGGTAAGCCAAGATATTATTGATGTGCTTGATCATCTTAATATTAAATCTGCGCATTTTGTTGGGATGTCTTTAGGCACCATCATTATTCGTAATTTAGCCGAGTTAGCACAAGATAGAGTAAGCTCTATGGTGTTGGCGGGGGCAATTACTCGTTTTAATTTTCGATCTCAATTTTTAATTAAGATGGGAGATATGACGAAAAATATCATGCCTTATATGTGGTTATATAAACTGTTCTCTTATGTTGTTATGCCTCAAAAAAGTCAAAAAGAATCACGCCATATCTTTACTCGTGAAGCCAAAAAACTGTGCCAGAAAGAGTTTAAACGTTGGTTTAAGCTAGCCGCTGATGTGAACCCACTGATGCGCTATTTTAAAGATAAAGAGTTAGCTATTCCCACACTGTATGTGATGGGAGCCAATGATTATTTATTTATGAAACCAGTCGAAGAGATGGTAGCGGTACATGAACATAGTCAGTTATTGCAAATCCCAGAATGTGGCCATGTGTGTAATATTGATAGACCAAAAGAATTCAATAAGTACGCGATAGAGTTTATTGCTGCTCAGTAGAAAAAACAGAAGAATTGAATAGAAAACGGCGATCATCATGATCGCCGTTTTTATATCCGTTAACTCATGTTCTGAATTAAAGAATGACGGTTTTGTTACCATATACAAATACGTGATCATTTAAGACTTTAGTTAACGCCTTACTTAATACTGATTTCTCCACATCACGGCCGGCCATCGCCATGTCTTCAGCACTGAAGTTATGATCAACAGGAATAACATCTTGCTTAATGATTGGGCCTTCATCTAAATCATTAGTTACAAAATGGGCTGTTGCCCCAATAATTTTTACACCACGATCGTAAGCTTGTTGATATGGCTTCGCACCAATAAAAGCAGGTAAGAAACTGTGATGAATATTGATGATTTTTTTAGGAAACTGAGCAACAAAGTTAGCGGTTAATACACGCATGTATTTTGCTAATACCACATATTCAGGTTGGTATGAGCTAATCACATCCAGCATTTTTTCTTCGTGCTCTTCACGTGATAAGCCTTGATGACAAACATGATGGAATGGAATGTCGAATTTTTCGATTAATCCACCCAAGGTATCGTGGTTGCCAATGACTGCGGCAATCTCAATATTCATTGCACCTGAATAGGCTTTGATTAAAATATCGCCAATACAGTGTGCTTCTTTAGTTACTAGAATAACCACTTTTTTGCATGGTTCAGTGACTAATTTACGGTGACTGCCTGCTGGTAAAGCTTGATCAATGTCTAGTAAGAAGGTTTCATCATTGAAAATACCTTCTAGCTCCGTTCTCATAAAGAATTGACCAGTGACATTATCAACATACTCATTATTGTGAACTATGTTCAATTGATGCTTGTAACAAATGTTGGTTATTTTCGCAATTAGCCCACGAGAATCAGGGCAATCCGTTAGTAGTATTTTCTTTTCCATTTTATCTCTCGTGATCACAAAGTGTTCTATTTAAATTTGATATATATAAAGCGTACCTCTTGTTTGTACCTACAATTGAATGAATCGTAAAGCGTTTTTCATTCAGAAATAAAATTAAATTATAAATAGCACAGGAATACGTGCTCTCTTTTAAAGGCGACCGTTATGGATAAAATGTTAGCAAGTAAACTTTATAAAGAACGTGTAGCATCAATTATGAAAACATCTTTAGATGATATTGATGATGGTAAGTTATTGGGACTATTCGAAAATCATACATCCCCAATGAGCGCAGCAAAAGAACTGAGTTCCCCTATTCAAAGTCCTTGGCTAAATCGATACCTTAATAAATAATTCTCAAGAAACTTAACGTTTAGTTTCTTCGAAAATCTTGGCATAATCACTTCCTATTTTATAATCACGATGAATGTAGGTTGATATGATTGCCAAGATTTTTTCTTCTTCAGGCGCGTTAGGTAAAGCTATTCCTGGTTTCCAACCTCGTCAACCTCAGCTTGATATGGCTCATGCCGTTTATGACACAATTAAGAATGGCACCCAGTTAGTTGTAGAGGCTGGGACAGGGACAGGAAAAACCTTTGCATACCTTGCTCCAGCATTAGTTAGTGGTAAAAAAACCATTATTAGCACTGGGTCTAAAAACCTACAAGAACAACTTTTTCACCGTGATCTTCCCCTCATGACTTCGTCATTGGGCTTTTATGGCCAAGTTGCGTTATTAAAAGGGCGTTCAAATTATTTATGTCCTGAGCGGCTAAATCAACAATTGGTAGAAAGCCATACACCGCAAGCTGATCCTGAATTATTAACTCAATTAGTTAAAGTAAGATCTTGGTCATCTGAAACCAAAACGGGTGATCTAGGTGATTGCACTGCAATTGCAGAAGACAGCCCAATTATTCCTTCAATAACCTCTACCAACGACAATTGTTTAGGTAAAGATTGCCCAAGTTTTGATGAGTGTTTTGTAGTGAAGGCACGTAAGAAAGCGATGGATGCAGATGTGGTGGTGGTAAATCACCATCTGTTTCTTGCTGATTTAGCCATTAAAGAAACGGGCTTTGGTGAGTTAATACCTGAGGCTGATATTTTCATTTTTGATGAGGCGCATCAGCTTCCAGATATCGCGAGTCAATATTTTGGTCAGAACCTTTCTAGCCGACAGTTAACTGAATTAGCAAAAGATATTGAGATCGGTTATCGCACCGAAGCAAAAGACATGCGTCAGCTACAAAAAGTAGCAGAGCGTTTAGCGGGTGCAGCGATGGATCTTCGTATTATTTTAGGTGATACCAACTTTCGTGGTAATTGGCGTGAGGCGATTAAATCACAAGCGGTTCAACGTGAAATAGTTCGAATCAATGATGCGTTTGAATTAGCTCATGATGTATTAAAGCTAGCACTAGGACGTAGTCAATTATTGGATGCGGCTTTTGATCGTTGTGCTTTATTGAAGAACCGTCTTGAGCGTGTTTGCGATACCACTATTGGTGGTTATTCTTATTGGTATGAATGCACGCCACGTCATTTTAGTTTGAATATTACGCCATTATCTGTGGCTGATAAATTTAAAGAGCAAGTGGCAGATAAAGAAGGCGCTTGGATTTTTACGTCTGCAACGTTAGCGGTAAATGATGATTTCTCTCATTTTACCCAACGCTTAGGGTTAGAGCCGACAAAACAATTTTCTTTACCAAGTCCGTTTGATTATCAAACTCAAGCATTACTGTGTGTTCCTCGCTTTTTGCCTGAGCCAAATAGTTATGGCATTGCAGATAAGTTAGTTGAGTTGCTACAACCGGTAATCAAACAAAATAATGGCCGTTGCTTCTTTTTGTGTACTTCACATCAAATGATGCGAGATTTAGCGGAACAATTTAGACAGACTCTCGACTTACCTGTGCTAGTTCAAGGTGAAACGACAAAGCAAAAACTATTGTCTGAATTTATGGAACTTGGGAATGCATTATTGGTTGCTACAGGGGCTTTTTGGGAAGGTATCGATGTTAGAGGTGACGCGCTAAGCTGTGTTATCATAGACAAACTTCCTTTTACAGCACCTGATGATCCATTGCTAAAAGCTCGAATTGAAGATTGTCAATTGAGTGGTGGTGATGCATTCTCGCAAGTACAAATCCCAGATGCGGTGATCACCTTAAAACAAGGTGTGGGTCGTCTTATTCGAGACACTAAAGATAAAGGGGTATTGGTTATTTGTGATAATCGTTTGGTCACTCGGCCTTATGGTTCTACATTTTTGCAAAGTTTACCACCGATACCACGCACACGAGATTTACGTAATGTGTCTGATTTTTTAGCGAAAGCCAATCAGACCAATGAAAATGAATCAGAAAAACAAGAAGCTATTTTAGAAAATTGAGGCATTAATGAGCGCAAATATTTTAGCGGTAGATACCGCCACTGAAAACTGTTCTGTCACACTGATTTTTGACGGAAAAGTCTATTCTCGACGTGCAGTGGCACCGCGTGAGCACACGATTAAAGTACTTCCATTTGTCGATGAAGTATTAAAAGAAGCGGGTGTGCGATTACAAGATTTAGACGCCTTAGCATTTGGTCAAGGCCCTGGCAGTTTCACTGGTGTTCGTATCGGTATCGGTATTGCTCAAGGTTTAGCATTTGGAGCCGATTTACCTATGATAGGTATTTCAACATTAGAAGCTATGGCGCAAGCGGGTTACCGAGTTCATGGTGCTACGCAAGTGGTTGCAGCTATTGATGCTCGTATGGGTGAGGTCTACTTTGGTATGTATCAACGTAATGATGATGCAACATGGACTTATAACGTTGCAGAGTCAGTATTTAAACCAGAAGCACTGCTAACGTATTTACCAGAGCAATCAGGTGAGTGGTTAACTGTAGGCACCGGTTGGGATGCGTATACGGAAGCTTTAGTTGAATTACCATTAGAACGCAAAGCCTCTGAGGTACTTTATCCTGATGCTGAAGACATAGCGTTTTTAGCGCAACAAAAATTTGAGCAAGGGTTGGCGTTGCCAGCAGAAGAATCTGCACCTGTTTATGTCCGTGATACGGTTACTTGGAAAAAGCTACCAGGTCGCGAATAACTTTTAAATCAACGGAGTGATGAGCTCCGTTTATTAATTAATAAAGAAAGGTCACTATGGTATCGATTCATGGATTACCGCCTGCATTAGTACAACATCAAAAAGTACAAAAGCAGCAAACCGTTGGAAAGAATAATCAGGTTAAGAAAGCTAATGGCAGTAAAGCTATGGTTGCTCAGCCGTCCAAAGTGGCTACAGCAGTTACTAATCAAGTAAAGCAACTTAATGCCTCTGAATATGCCAATTCTCGATTGCAATATGATTTACCGGAAGGGGGAAATCGTAAAGCGATGGAAGAGTACATGGACATTATGTTGCAAAAGCGCAGAGAGGAACTTGCACAGCTCGTTGGTGTCGATCTGTATATCTAAAAATTAAATTAAGGATATTTATGAAATCTTCATTATTGTTTCTTTGTGTTTTATTTCTTGCTGGCTGCAGCTCCCTTCCTAAAGAATTAGCTTCGTCTCAGGCGACTACGTTAATTGAATATGATGCTTTCGTTAATGCGGCTCAAAATGATAACAATGCCGAAGTTCGTTTAGGTGGTGTGATTGCCCGTATTGATAACCTAAAAGACACGACCCGTATTGAAATTGTTAACCTTCCTATCTCTTCAGCAGGTAAACCGGATCTCTCCCAAGAGCCAAATGGACGTTTTGTTGTCTATCTTAATGGCTTTATCGATCCTGTCACTTACTCTGTCGGTCGATTAGTCACGGTTTTAGGCCAGTCAGCCGGAATAGAAGAGTCAAATGTTGGAGAGTTTTTGTATCCTTTCCCTGTGATAAAAGCCTCAGCGTTGCACTTATGGCAAATTCAAGAGTACGTAATCAGTAATGACATAAACATGAGCTATATGCCGTGTACTGGCAGTCGATGCCTTCATCAGCGTAGTATTGAAAGCCGACGTGGGAAAGTCGTACAGGAAGTAAAATAAACCAGTATGAGTCCATTTCAAGAATCAAGTATTGAACTTCATCATGGCACCTTAGCGGTGATGGAAATTAAACCAAAAGAGATCCATCAAACGGTATTATTTTTACATGGCTGGCAAGATAATGCGGCCACGTTTAAAACCACGATGGAAGCTTACACAAAGCATCATCCATGTCATCATTTAATCGCGATAGATTGGTTTGGTCACGGGCTATCAAGCCATAAAGGAGATGATAATTTTTATCACTTCTTTGACTATATTGACGATCTTCACCAGATAATACTTCAGACAAAATTAGAAAATGTAGTGTTAATTGGGCATTCATTAGGCGCTTTAATTGCGAGTGCTTATTGTGCTGTTTTTCCTGAAAAAGTGTCTGCACTTATGATGATTGAAGCATTAGGCCCATTAAGTGAAGAAGAGGATAAGATCACTGAACGGTTACGCCAAGGGATCTTAAGTCGCCAACGGTATCGTAATAAACCTCAACGAAGATTAAAAGATAAGCAAGCAGCAGTCGAACTGAGATCGAAAGTTAACCAGTTGCCTGAGTTATTGATAGAACCAATGGTAACACGTTCATTAATAGCGTCATCTGAGCAAGTTCAATGGACAACCGATGCAAAAGTGAAGTGTGATTCACTCTATCGAATGAGTGAAGTTCATGCTCTATCATTACTTTCAAAGATAGAGTGTCCGGTTGTTGCTGTCATTGGCAATGAAGGTTATGGGCATCTAAAGCAGAAAATCCATCGATATCATCATATTTCAAATTTTGAATCTTTTAAAATAGAAGGTGGTCACCATTGTCACTTAGAACATCCAGAGCAAGTAAGTGATTATATTAGTGTTCTGGTTAACAAAATAGCCACATAACTGCTTCACATATTTAAAAAAAAGCCATTTTTATGGTCAAATAAGCCCCGAATAAGTAATTGATAATAAAAATAGTTGACTATACTTGTAGAGTAAATAGTCTACTCATCAAAAGTGATATTGATCACTGTTATTGAGTTATTGTCAAAAGAGCAATGAATCGTATATAGAATAGGAGAAAAGCGTGGATAAAGTTTGGCTTTCACGTTACCCAGAAGACGTACCAGCAGAAATTAACCCAGACCAATACAGTTCATTGGTTGATATGTTTGAGCAATCGGTTCATAAATATGCTGATCAGCCTGCATTTATCAATATGGGTTCAGTAATGACATTTCGTAAGTTAGAAGAGCGCAGTCGTGCTTTTGCTGCTTACTTACAAAATGAACTTAAACTGAAAAAAGGCGACCGAGTTGCCTTAATGATGCCGAACTTATTGCAATACCCTATTGCGCTGTTTGGTGTACTACGTGCAGGTATGGTAGCGGTAAACGTTAATCCACTTTATACACCACGTGAATTAGAGCATCAGTTGAATGATTCTGGTGCGGCGGCAATCGTGATTGTTTCAAACTTTGCTAGTACGCTAGAAGAAGTAGTAGATAACACGCCAGTAAAGCATGTGATCTTGACGAATTTAGGTGAGCAACTCCCTCGTGCTAAAGGCACTATTGTGAACTTCGTTGTTAAGTACGTGAAAAAAATGGTACCCAAATACAGCTTACCGCATGCTACATCAATGCGTAATGCACTGCGTAAAGGCCGTAGAATGCAGTACATCAAGCCATTTATTGATAGTGAAGACTTAGCTTTCCTACAATATACAGGTGGTACTACTGGCGTAGCAAAAGGCGCAATGCTGACTCATCGGAATATGATAGCGAATGTAATGCAGGCTAAGGGAGCTTATGGTCCTGTTCTGACAGAAGGTCGCGAGCTTATTGTTACCGCATTACCGCTATATCATGTCTTTGCATTAACCGTAAACTGCTTACTATTTGTTGAAATGGGTGGTCGTAATTTACTTATTACTAATCCTCGTGATATACCTGGTTTTATTAAAGAACTACAGAAATATCCATTTACGTCAATTACTGGAGTGAACACACTCTTTAATGCATTAGTGAATAATGAAGATTTCCATGAGTTGGATTTCAGTAATCTTCGTTTATCTGTGGGTGGTGGTATGGCTGTGCAGCGTGCTGTTGCTGAAAAATGGCAGCAACACACTGGCTGTTATTTACTGGAAGGCTATGGTTTGACTGAATGTTCGCCATTAGTTGCTGCATATCCTCATAACTTAACCTCATACAATGGGTCTATTGGCTTACCTGTTCCATCAACTGAAGTTCGAATGGTTGATGAAGAGGGCAATGTCGTTGCCAATGATCAAATCGGTGAGCTTCAAGTTCGTGGCCCTCAAGTGATGAAAGGCTATTGGAACCGTGCTGAAGCAACGAAAGATATGATCACTGATGATGGCTGGGTAAGCACAGGTGACATCGTTAAATTTGATGAAGAAGGCTTCCTGCACATTGTTGATCGTAAAAAAGACATGATTTTAGTCTCTGGCTTTAATGTGTATCCAAATGAGATTGAAGATGTTGTTGCTCTACACGGTAAAGTGCTAGAAGTTGCAGCGGTAGGTAAACCGCACCCAACATCAGGTGAAGTGGTTCGTATTTGTGTTGTTAAGCGCGATCCTAGCCTTACTAAAGATGAACTTATTGCTCACTGCCGTAAACATTTAACTGGTTATAAAATTCCTCGTATTGTTGAGTTTAGAGATGATCTTCCAAAAACAAACGTAGGTAAAATTTTGCGTCGTGAGCTGCGAGATGAATATAAAGCAGAAGAAAACGCATAATTTAGTTACTATATAGAAACATGATAATGCCAGCCTATAATCGCTGGCATTATTTTTATAATAAATATAAATAATAGAGACAAGATAGCTTAGTTTTTTAGAGGTTAAGCTATCTTGCCTTATTAATTCTTAAGGAAGAACCGTGGAATTTGAAATCGTTACGCACAGTCAACGTTTAGCTGAGATCTGTCAACAAGCAAGTCATAAACCATTTTTAATGTTAGATACTGAGTTTGTACGAACAAGAACGCTATATGCGCGTTTAGGCTTAATTCAAATGTTTGATGGAGAAACGTTAGCACTGGTTGATCCGGTTGAAATTGATGATTTAACACCGCTTTGGGATTTATTAAAAAATGAATCAGTCACTAAGGTGCTTCATGCCTGTGGTGAAGATTTAGAAGTATTCCAACACTACGCAGGTTGTATGCCTACACCTATGATAGACACTCAAATTATGGCTGCATTTTTAGGTTACGGTTTATCTACAGGCTTTGCGAAGTTGGTGTCGGATTATTTAGGTGTAGACCTAGATAAAGGGGAATCTCGAACGGATTGGATGGCTCGACCTTTATCTGATAAGCAGTTGGACTATGCTGCTGCCGATGTACACTATTTATTGCCACTATTTGAAAAATTACAAGCAGAATTAGCTCAAACTCAGTGGGCTGACGCTGCGTATCAGGAGTCTGCACTTGCGGTCAAAAAACGTGAGAAGCAACCTGATGCAGAGAAAGCATACCGAGACATCAAAAATGCATGGCAATTAAACCCTAAGCAACTAGCTATATTGAAAATGGCTGCAAAATGGCGTTTAGAAGAAGCTAGAAAGCGCGATTTAGCAGTTAACTTTGTAGTCCATGAATTAAGTTTGTGGAAGTTAGCGCGTTTTGGCTTACGCAGCAAAGAGCAAATGCTAAAAGAGGGCTTTGATCCAAGAGAAGTTCAACGTCATGGTAGCAAACTATTACGCTTTACTTATTTAGCTGATGATTTAGACCCAGCTGAATACCCAAAAGAGATCTCTCGATTAATGGATTACCCAGGTTATAAGCAGATTTTTAAGCTATTGAAAGATGAAGTGAAATTAGCCTCAGAGCAATCAGGCTTAATGCCAGAGTTTATTGCTTCTAAAAAACAGTTGAACCAATTATTGTCTTGGAAATGGAAGAAGAACTGCGATCCAGAGCAAAAACCTGATGTATTACAAGGCTGGCGAGGTGAACTAGTTGAAACTCGTTTTATGTCGGTGATTTCTGAGAGCTAGAGATATAAAAAAGGTGGCTATCGTAGCCACCTTTTTATTTTTGAATAACATAACGAAATTAAACATCATCTTCTGGAAGAGTAACATTTAACTCTAAAACTGATAAATCTTCTTCTTTTTGTTCCAAAGAAACCGTTACCATCTCTGGACTAACATTAACGTATTTGCTGATCACTTTAAGGATGTCTTCTTTCAGTTGTGGCAAATAGGAAGGCGCAGGCCCACCATTACGACGTTCGGCAACAATGATTTGTAACCTTTCTTTTGCAATATTAGCTGTGCTCTTTTTCTGTGGTCTAAAAAACTCAAGTAATGCCATTGTTAACCTCCAAATAGTCTTTTAAAGATGCCTTTCTTCTCTTCTTCTAAAAAGCGGAATGAGACCTCTTGGCCTAAAAGGCGATTAACTGCATCTTGATATGCAGATCCAGCATTTGATTCTTCATCAAAAATAACAGGGATACCTTTGTTTGAAGCGTTTAGTACTGATTGACTTTCAGGAATAACACCTAATAAAGGAATATTTAAAATTTCTTCAACATCACCAACGCTTAACATTTCACCTTGATTAACACGAGCAGGGCAGTAGCGTGTAAGTAGTAAATGTTGTTGCACAGGTTCTAATGACTCTTCAGCACGACGAGATTTAGAATCTAAAATCCCAAGAATACGGTCAGAATCTCGAACTGAAGAGACTTCAGGGTTGGTTGTAATAATTGCTTCATCGGCAAAGTATAGAGCCATTAAAGCTCCAGCTTCAATACCTGCTGGAGAATCGCAGATAATAAAGTCAAAATTCATAGCAATAAGTTCATCAAAAACTCGGCGAACACCATCTTTAGTTAGGGCGTCTTTATCACGAGTCTGAGAAGCAGGTAAAATGAATAAATTACCTACACGCTTATCTTTAATTAATGCTTGATTAAGTGTAGCTTCACCATTAATAACATTAACAAAATCATAAACTACACGACGTTCACAGCCCATAATTAAGTCAAGGTTACGCAAACCAATATCAAAATCGATTACTGCTGTTTTCTTACCAGCTAAAGCAAGTCCAGATGCAATAGCAGAACTCGACGTAGTTTTCCCTACACCGCCTTTGCCTGAAGTTACAACGACAATACGTGCCATTTTTATTATTCCTTTTTGTTTTGCTATAACGTTAGGGTATCGATTTGGATACGGTCTTCAATCATGGTAATCATGACATTTTGATGCCAATGTTCTTGTTCAATTTGGTCACTAAGCCAATAGTTTCCCGCAATGGAAATTAGCTCAGCTTGGAGATTTTTACAGAATACTTTCGCTTCTGTTTGACCACTTGCACCAGCAATTGCTCGGCCTCGTAATGTTCCATGAATATGTATACTGCCATCAGCGATAACTTCAGCGCCTGGGCTTACATGATTTAAAATTACAAGATCAGCATCTTTTGCATAGACTTGTTGCCCTGAACGAATTGGTGTCTTAATAACTTTCGTTGGTTGCATGCTGACTTTTTGTGTTACTTGTTGAGGGGTGTAAGAGGTCATCACAGCAAAACCTGCTGCTATTGCTTGAGCTTGTTTCTTCTTGTCTTTGCAGCCTGTAACCCCTACTGGGATCATTCCGGTGTGCTCAACACCAGACTTTAGCTCTGCAAAGTTAATTTCATTAGATACATTTTCAATATTAACGACAACAGGGGCAGAAGCAAAAAAGGAAGGTGCTTGAGCAACCTTTTGTTCTAGCATGCTTAGTGCTTGAATTATATCATTATTAGGTAAATGTAATACTGAAAGGGTGAAATTACTGCCCTTTAAATCGGCTGTTTTTGTCATACCATTCTGTATCTTGATTATTTTAATACCACAATTCTAATACCATGTTATAGTCAGTTTAGCTATACAGCAAGTTATCTTATTGTCTTAAGTGTACTTTTTACGACGGTTCTCATCAAATAGACATCGCTTAGTGTTGTAAGTTGGGACAGAGATCAACTCTTTTAAAAATAGGTTATAAAATGTTTTGTTCTATTTATAAAAGCGCGAAGAAACAAGGCGCTTATCTTTACATTGAAAAAAAAGATGACTTTAGTTCAGTTCCAAAAGATCTAATGACAATGTTTGGTACTCCAACCATGGTTATGGTGGTTAATTTAGCAGGTAGAACCTTAGCTTCTGTTGATGTTGAGAAAGTAAAAACGGCGATAAAAGAGGATGGTTTCTTTTTGCAATTACCGCCACCGCCTGAAAATCAGCTTGAAAAATACAAACAAGAAAAAGCCCAACGAAACGAGAGCTAAATATGAAGAAAGAAATACTGCTAGGGATAGCTGGCTTAATAATGGCAACATCAGTTATAGCAAATACTTCTGAAGGGAAATTTCAAGATTATGTTGTTGAATTAAAAAATGAAGCAAGAGATAAGGGGATTTCGGAACCGATTCTTGAGCGTGCATTTAAAAATATTGTCTTTAAAGCAAAAGCAGTTAAGTCAGATCGTAATCAACCAGAAAAAAGATTAACACTCGACGAGTACATTCCACGAGCTGTACCGAAGTGGAAAATTAAGCAAGCCAACGATTTATATAAAAAACATTATAAAGATCTTGCTCGTATAGGGAAAGAATACGGCGTTCAACCTCGTTTTATTGTTGCCTTATGGGGTGTCGAAAGTAATTTTGGTAAGTTTACTGGTGGTTATAATGTGATTGAAGCGTTAACTACTCTAGCATATGACGGACGCCGAGAAGCATTGTTTAGAAAGCAAACAATGGCGGCATTAACTATTTTACAGCAAGGTCACATTACTCCTGAAAACATGAAAGGTTCATGGGCAGGGGCGATGGGGCAATGTCAGTTTATGCCAACGTCATTTTTAGCTTATGCAGTCGATGGCAATGGTGATGGACGCAAAGATATCTGGACTACTGAGGCCGATGTGTTTGCTTCTGCTGCGAACTATTTAAAACAAGTAGGTTGGGATGATACTTATACATGGGGTCGCCAAATACAGCTACCTACTTCATTAGATGCTGAAAGCTTAAAAGGTTTATCTGATGAAAAAGGTAAATTATTATCTCAATGGCAAGATCTAGGGATTCGACGTTTAAATGGTAAAGCATTACCTTCTGTTGATATAGAAGCTTGGCTAGTTCAGTCAGACGATAAAAATGGTCGTGCATACCTTGTTTACAATAATTACCAAGTATTAATGGATTGGAACCGCTCGCATTACTTTGCGCTAGCGGTGAGCCATTTGGCTGATTCTATTAAGTAACAGAGCAGGGTTCAGATCGCTTCGCTCTAAGGATTCAGGGGAGTTTGTTGTGAGTTTCTCGCTTACAACGAACGCCCTGAAACCTGAAAGGGAGCTGGCGACCGACCTAGTCCCTGCTCTTACTTTCTCTTAAATATCCAACGGCTTTCCTTTCAACAATCTTCTCACCCACAATCTTCCTGGATGTAACCCTTCAAGCACTGAGTTTGGTAATGGTATTGGATCGCCCATGATCTGTGACGCTAATGTTTCGGCTAATAATGGTGCAGAACTTAATCCTCTTGAACCTAAAGTCAGCATACAGAATAAACCTTCATAAACAGGAATGTCTTTCGCTTCACGTAACCAGTGACGTTTCTTGTAGATATATTTGTACTCTTCTTGCATATCTTCAAAGCGAACCACATTGCCAAGAAATGGCAGGTGATCACGGCTGGCACAGCGAATACCGACACGAGCGTGATTGTCAGACGTATCTGCCTCTTTTACCCAAGCTTCATTAGGAATACATTTCTGTAATCGTTCACCATTTTCAATTTGATCAGATTCTTTAAACGCTAAATCTAAATCACGACGATCGTAACTTGCACCAATGCAATGACTTTGATTCTTGGTGTTTTCAGGCGTTAAATAGCCGTCATAACACAATACGGTTTTCAGTTTTTCCAGTGACTCCGTGGTAGGAATATGACTTACTTGCCCACGAACAGGAGTCGCTGGAATATCTTTAGTCTGTTCAAAATCAGTAAATTTATGGCCATTAGCAACCACAACGGCTTGATGCAGATTTATTTTATCGCCAAGAATAACGTTCCATTGTTTAGTGTCAGTTTGAGTTAATTGACTAACTTCAGCGATATTATGTAAAGTAAACAGTGGGTTTTCTGATAAATGAGTGAAGAGTCCACGAGTTAACTGCTTTGGGCATAACCAGCCACCAAGAGGGTAATGAACGCTCTCCATATTGATTGGTAAACCAACATATTGATTGGTTTCTTTTTTATTCAATGCTGTAACTAATTCATTAGGGAAATTAGCTGTTAGCATTTTATTCAGCTTATTTTCAGATTTTTCATCCCATTTGAGCTGAGTTACACCACACCAATCATGGTCAAACTCGACGTGTTTAGCCGCTTGGTCGATAAACTGACGAGCAAAAATAAAGCCGAGAGCAAAGAATCGTGATAATGAATTAAACTTCTCATTAAGTAATGGATATACAGCACCTTGCTGATTACCAGAAGCGCCTTGTGCTGCTTTATCATCTTTACAGTAAACAGTGACATTCACACCGCGACGAAGCAATGTTGTCGCCAATGATGCACTGGCAACTCCTCCACCTATAATCGCCACATCTGTGATATTTTCTGGTGTCGAGCGCGCATACCAAACCGCATGATTCGCCTTGGTTTTACGTTCTGATAATGTCCCTGCAATCATTTCTCTTTTATGAGCGAAACCTTTGACTTTTTTCATATCAAAGCCTGCTTCAATCAAGCCTCGACGAACAAAACCGGCTGCTGTGAAAGTGGCGCAAGTGCAGCCTTCTTTAGCAAGGCTTGCCATATTGTTAAATAGGTTTTGGTTCCACATCTCAGGGTTTTTGCTTGGTGCAAAGCCATCTAAAAACCAAGCGTCGATAACCCCTGAATCGTCCATCCAAATTTGTGGCATACAGTCTTTGATGTCACCGAACCAAAGATCGAGTGTTATCATGCCATCTTCTAATACCAGTCGATGACAATCTGGAACGGCAGCAGGGTAATGTTCTTGCAGTTGCTCGGCTAGCTCTGCTAATTCAGGCCACGCTTGGTGGGCCTTAATGAGATCGGCCTTAGTGACAGGGAACTTTTCAAAACTGACAAAATGAAGCTCTTTAAGTACTGCGTCTGGATTTTGTTCTCTAAATGTTTTGAACCATTGCCACACAGCAAGGAAGTTTAACCCAGTGCCAAATCCCGTTTCACCGATTACAAAACGACGTTGGTCATAATCTTGCCATCTTTGAGGCAGATTGTTTTGCTGTAAAAAGACGTATCGTGTCTCTTCTAATCCATTATCATTAGAAAAATAAACATCATCAAAGTCATTTGAGACAGGAGTTCCAGACTCATTCCAATCAAGGATTGCATTAGTGATGCTGTTTTGTGGTAAAATGTGATTTCGTGACATAAATTAGTACCATTAAAGATAATCTACGCCGGATTTTAACGACTTATAGGAAAGCTGACCACTTTGTTGTGCTATCTTCGCTATTATCTACCAAGATTTATGACTTATTAGGAAAGAATCATGAAAAGAGCCGTAATTACAGGCATGGGCATTGTATCAAGTATCGGTAACAATGCAGAAGAAGTATTAGAGTCTCTGAAAGCTGGTAAATCAGGCATTAACTTCTCTGAGCAGTTCGCTGAAAAGGGTCTGCGCAGTAATGTTTGGGGCGATTTGAAAATGAACCCTGCTGACCATATCGATCGCAAAAAAATGCGTTTCATGGGTGATGCGGCTGCATTTGCTTACATCTCAATGGAGCAAGCAGTAGCAGATTCTGGCTTAACAGAAGATCAAGTTTCAAATGACCGTACAGGTATTGTTGCAGGTTCTGGTGGTGCATCATCACTAAACCAAGTAAATGCAGTGGATATCTTGCGTGAGAAAGGCGTTAAGCGTGTTGGTCCATACATGGTTCCACGTACAATGGCGTCAACGGTTTCTGCATGTCTTGCAACACCGTTTAAAATCCGTGGTGTTAACTACTCAATGAGTTCTGCATGTGCAACTTCTGCACACTGTATTGGTCACGCGGTAGAGCTTATCCAACTTGGTAAACAAGACGTAATGTTTGCTGGTGGTGGTGAAGAGCTAGATTGGTCTCTAACGATGATGTTTGATGCGATGGGCGCACTATCATCGAAATACAATGACACACCAGAAAAAGCCTCTCGTACTTATGATGCAGACCGTGACGGTTTCGTTATTTCTGGTGGCGGCGGTATGGTTGTTATCGAAGAACTTGAACACGCACTTGCTCGTGGCGCTAAAATCTACGGTGAAATCGTAGGTTACGGTGCAACATCAGATGGCTACGACATGGTAGCACCATCAGGTGAAGGCGCAGTTCGTTGTATGAAGATGGCAATGCAAAACGTAGACAGCGTTGATTACGTGAACACTCACGGTACATCAACACCTGTAGGTGATGCAAAAGAGCTAGGCGCTATCCAAGAAGTATTTGGTGCGAACAGCCCTGCAATCTCTGCAACTAAAGCAATGACTGGTCACGCACTAGGTGCGGCTGGTGTTCATGAAGCTATCTACTCAACTTTAATGCTAGAGCACGGATTTATCGCGCCAAGCATTAATATTGAAACATTAGATCCAGCAGCTGAAGGTCTTGATATCGTTACTGAAAAACGCGATCAAAAACTAACAACAGTTATGTCTAACAGCTTCGGTTTTGGTGGCACAAACGCAACGCTAGTAATTAAGAAATACGAAGCGTAATTGCGTAATCACTAAAATATAGATAGTAAAACCCAGTCACTTAAATTGGCTGGGTTTTTTTATGCCTGTTTTCTATCACGGAAGTGAGTGATAAACTGAATTCATAAATCGAAAAGGATAACTGATTAAAAAATGAAAATATTGATTGATGAAAATATGCCTTATGCTGCTGAACTATTTAGTGAGCTAGGCGAGGTTGTTGCTAAATCAGGAAGAACACTAACAGCAGATGATTTAATTGATGTTGATGCATTAATGATTCGCTCTGTAACCAAAGTGAATGCTGAGCTAATCTCAAAAGCCAATAAACTTAAATTTGTAGGCACAGCAACAGCAGGTATGGACCATGTTGATCAAACTTTATTGAAAGAAAAAGGGATACTTTTCACGGCAGCTCCTGGTTGTAATAAAGTAGGTGTTGCAGAATACGTATTAAGTTGTGTCATGGTATTGGCTCAACAGCATGGCTTTTCAATTTTTGATAAAACGTTTGGTATTGTTGGTGCGGGTCAAGTTGGTTCTTATTTAGCAAAATGCCTTGATGCGTTGAATATTTCTTATTTTTTAAATGATCCAATTAAAGAGAAAGAGGGGGATACACGCACTTTCGTTCCTTTAAACGAATTGTTAGAAAAATCAGATGTTATTAGCTTTCATACGCCAATTACACGTGATGGTGAATATCCAACTCATCATCTGATGGACGAGAAAAGATTAACAGCACTGCGTAATGACCAGATAGTGATCAATGCTGCACGTGGACCGGTTGTTGATAATCAAGCCTTAAAACAGCGCTTATTAAAACAAGATGGTTTTAAAGCGGTATTAGATGTTTTTGAGTTTGAACCACAAGTTGATATGGAATTATTGCCTTTGCTCTCTTTCGCAACTCCTCATATTGCAGGGTATGGACTCGAAGGAAAAGCACGTGGAACAACCATGATCTTTAATTCTTATTGTGAGTTTTTAAATCGCATAGAACGAGCAGATCCTCAGACTCTATTGCCTATAGCTCCAATCCCTAATGTGACACTAAATCAGCAATGGGATCATTCAACACTGCACAATTTGATTCAGTTAGTCTATGATGTGCGAAAAGATGATGCCATATTCAGAGCTGAAATCTCAACAGTTGGCTCATTTGACAAAATGCGTAAAGATTATTGGGATAGAAGAGAATACAGTGCTATCACGATCACAGGTGATAAAAACTGTGGTCTTACCCCGTTACAACAACTTGGATTTACAATCGAGGAAGTCTAATGACTCAAGAATTTGATGTTGCCATTCTTGGCGCAACTGGTGCCGTTGGCGAAGCAATTATAAGTGTATTACAAGAGCGTAACTTTCCTGTACGTAATTTATATCTTTTAGCTTCTGAACGTAGCGAAGGCAAAACAGTTCGTTTTAATGGTAAAACATTAACCGTTGAAAACGTAGAAGAGTTCGATTGGAGCCAAGTACAAATTGGTCTATTTTCTGCTGGCGGTGAACTTTCAGCAAAATGGGCCCCAATTGCAGCTGAATCAGGTGTTGTTGTTATCGATAATACCTCACACTTCCGTTATGATCACGATATTCCGTTAGTGATCCCAGAAGTGAACCCTGAGGCATTAGCTGATTTCCGTAATCGTAATATTATCGCTAACCCAAATTGTTCAACGATTCAAATGTTAGTTGCATTAAAGCCAATCCATGACGCAGTGGGTATTGATCGTATCAACGTATCAACGTACCAATCAGTATCTGGTTCAGGTAAAGCAGGTATTGATGAGTTAGCGGGTCAAACCGCTAAGCTATTAAATGGCTTACCAGCAGAGAATAAAGCATACGATAAACAAATTGCATTTAACTGCCTACCTCACATTGATGAGTTCATGGACAATGGCTACACCAAAGAAGAAATGAAAATGGTGTGGGAAACGCAGAAAATTTTTGCTGATGATACTATTACAGTTAATGCAACATGTGTACGTGTTCCTGTATTCTATGGCCATGCTGAAGCGGTTCATGTTGAAACTCGTGCTCCTATTGATGCAGCGGAAGCCACTCGTTTACTTGAAGAAACAGATGGAATTGAAGTATTCCATGGTAATGACTACCCAACACAAGTAAGTGACGCTACAGGTAAAGACCATGTAATGGTTGCACGTATTCGTGAAGATATTAGCCACTCAATGGGGTTAAATATGTGGGTTGTTGCCGATAATGTACGTAAAGGTGCAGCAACAAACGCAGTTCAAATTGCAGAAGTATTAATTCGTGATTATTATTAATTGATATATTTAAGCTTAATTATTTATAAATAAAGTGTCATATTGATTGAAAATAAAAAGCCTTAGTGAAAACTAAGGCTTTTTTCTTCCATAAACCACACAGTTTTTGCTTAAAAACTACAGATTCTTTATTATGATCCGATATAGTTGTATCGGTATTGATTATTCATTTTATAAAAGAGGCATCTCTAGTGTCTGACGCATCCAAAAAAATATTAAGAACGCTGACTCCTTTAGCGTTATTTGTTGCATCTCAGTGTTCTGTTGCTAATGCGGCAGGTACAATTCAGATTGTTGGTCCTGATGGGAAGGATCAAACTGTCAGTTCACAAGTTGTGATGGACTCATCACCAGCGAGAGTTTCGACTTATGATAAGTCAAAACCAACAACTCAAATATATGGCCCAACAAAAAATAAAGAAACCTTATGGTCGATTGCAAGTCGAGTAAACCCTTCTAGTACAACATCGGTACAACAAACATTACTTGCTATTTTCCGATTGAATCCACAAGCATTTGAAAATAACAATATTCACAGATTGCAACCTAATAGCCGTTTACGCTTACCGACACTAGAACAAGTTCGTCGTGAGAATACAGATGATGCAAAACAACTATTAGCAGCACATAAGAATAAACCGCTTAAAACACCACAAACGGCTCCTATAGCTAAAAAGACAGCACCGGTTTCATCCGTTAATACGAAGGTGCCCTCTAACGTAAAAACTGTTTCTACACCTGTAAAAGAAAAACCTGTTGTTGTTTTAGAGAAAAAAACAGTCCTTGATAATAACGTCGTTAAATCAGCAGTTCCGGCTGTATCGACGATTGCACTAAAATCAGAACTAGAAACGACAGAACAAGAGTTTTCAGCACTTCAAGAAAATAATCATCAATTACGAGTGCGTCTAGCAGAAGTTCAGTATGAAGTTGAAAACTTAAAAGTAGAATTAAGTGATGAAGACCGTATTCGAAATGAAGTAGAAAAATTCATTAATGAGCAAAAACAATTGGCTGTTGCTGAAAAGAAAGCAGAGCCAAGTGCTATGGATAATTTAGCATCAAGTCCTGGTCTAATTGCTCTTCTCGCTCTGATCCCTGGAGCATTGATTGCAGGCTTAATTGCCTTTTTCTTATTCCGTCGAAAGAAAGATGAAGAAGATGAATCAGGAGAAGATAAAGCAGTAGAAGAAAAATCAGGGCTTATTATCCCTGAAGATAATTTCAGCATGGATGATGATATCCCAGAAATTAGCCTAGATGATGATGACGATATTCTGGGCGACTTAGATGATGATGATTTCTTATTTGATAGTAATGATTCAAATGAAGATTCAAATGATGATTTATTTGCTGAATTCGAAAGCGATAGTAGTGATTTGGATGACGACCCATTTGCCTCATTGGATGATGGAGATGATGATTTAGAATCAATGCTATCTGAAGGTGATACAGATCTTGACTTCAATTTAGATGATTCTGATGATTTAGATGACCTTGATATGTCATCGAACACATTAACTGTTGATGCGGAAGAGAAGGCCTTAGGCCTTCAGGAAATGGAAAAAGCCTTAAACGATTTTGATAGCGATCTATTTAGTGAAAGTGATTTAGAAGCTGAAGATGATGACTTTGATTTATCGTTAATCGATGATTCTGAGCTATCTGCTTTAGGTAATTCAGACTCTGAACTAGATGGGAATGAAGATCTTGAAGGTGGTGAATTAGATCAATCAATGCTTGATGATCTATTCTCGTCAATGGATAGTGATGAAGATGAATCTGAGCTTGATCAAGGCTGGGACCTTGATGAAAAAGAAAGTACAAAATTAGCTCCAGAACCAAAAAATGACTCTATTGAAGATGAGTTAGATTTTGATACTTTACTATCTGGCACTGAAAATGAAACAGATACTGATTTAGATCTAGAAGATGATAGTTCAGCATTACTTGATGAGTTGTTAGAAGGTGATAATGATGAAGAAGATAGTATAGATTTAGATCTTGAAGATGAAAGTACAGCGTTACTTGATGAGTTGCTAGAAGATGATAGCGATGAAGAAGATAGTATAGATTTAGAGCTTGAAGATGAAAGTACGGCGTTACTTGATGAGTTGCTAGAAGACGATAGCGATGAAGAAGATAGCATAGATTTAGAGCTTGAAGATGACAGCACAGCATTGTTAGATGAATTGTTAGATGATAACAATGATGCAGACGATATAGATTTAGAGCTTGAAGATGACAGCACAGCATTGTTAGATGAATTGTTAGATGATAACAATGATGCAGACGATATAGATTTAGAGCTTGAAGATGAAAGCACAGCATTGTTAGATGAATTGTTAGAAGATAACAATGACGAAGATGATATTGATTTAGAACTTGAAGATGACAGTATAGCTTTACTTGATGAATTAATTGGTGATGATAAAGAGGATGATGTCACTTTGGGAAAGAGTGGCGATGATACTGGCATAGAAGGTGTAGCAGTATCTGAGGCAATTTCTGAAGACACCCCAAGAGATGAAGATTGGTTAACAAATAGTGAAGGTGATGAAGATGACGGCATTTCATTATTTGATGAAGACGAGTTTGATCTAACGCCTAAATTGGATCTTGAAGACGAATCAAAAACAGAATCAAACCTTGATAATGACTTAGAGCTTGATGACTTATTTGCAGAAAGTGACGGACCTCTTGAGCTAGAAGAAGAAAATGCAGAGTCTGAAGTTGAAAGAGAAGCAGAGCCTGAAACAGAATTAACTGTAGAAGACGATGTAGAAGCTGCAATTGAAGAGACTGAAGA
>Ga0316197_10000031_pt1 | contig 138068 bp, 115 predicted proteins | sample OudBiesiAoxic_MG_FD_204939 | JGI IMG/M metagenome (GOLD analysis project Ga0316197, IMG submission 204939) | Coastal sediment microbial communities from Oude Bieten Haven, Netherlands - site A oxic | ecosystem: Environmental > Aquatic > Marine > Coastal > Sediment | place: Netherlands...
GATAATTGAATTGATGTACGACTAACTAAGCACTGCTTAGCAATAATTAGTTTTAGCTCACGACTATATTTGGACATAAAAAAGACCCTCAGTAATTGGTTGTCCAATTATTGGGGGTCAGTTCATTTATCAGGCTTTTTTATGTTTATAGCTTCTATATTTATAGCCAGACAACTATTAATCACACATTACTTGAGTTGATATTATACCAATCACAGTAAGTAAGTGATCAGTTATTTACTACGATTGGTATTACCTAATTATAGACATAAAAAAACGAGAGCAATAAAGCTCTCGTTTTCATTTATCTACGTTCTGCTATCTAGATTAGAATTTCTTCGAGATTAGCGCTGAACCAGCAATAATAGCAACACCTAATAGCATGATTGGGCCTTTACCACTATCAAAGCCAGATGAAATACCCATGAAAGCTACGATTGCGATTGCTACAGGGATGATATACTTAACTAGAGTGTACCATAGACCGAACAGTGGGAATTTCACTTCGCCGCCATTGGTTATTTCATCCTCAAGATCTTCACGCTTCAATCTCCAACCAGCGAAGATACATACCAACATACCGCCAACTGCTAGGAATATCTTATCCGTTAACAAGTCAAAGATATCGAATGCACCAGTATCAAATAATGTTGGACCTAAGCCACCTAAAGATAATGAAGCAAACACACATAAAATTGCCATTACAAGGCTTGATGCAATAACCGCTTTAATGCGTGAGAAGCCTTTTTCATCAATCAAGTAAGAAACTACAACTTCTAAAAGAGATACTGAAGAGGTTAATGCAGCAACACTTAAACCAACAAAAAACATTAGAGCAAGCATAAGGCCTATTGCGCCACCCATTTCAGCAAACAGTTGAGGCACGACAACAAACACTAGACCCGGGCCAGCGGTTGGCTCCATACCAAAAGCAAACATTGCAGGGAACATTGCAATACCTGCAAGGATCGCCACACTTGTATCCATTGCTGTAACCATCGCAGTTGTTTGAACTAGGTTTTCTTTCTTTTTCAAATAAGAACCATAAGTCATCATACAACCCATACCAAGAGATAATGAGAAGAATGCTTGACCTAGCGCAGCTAGAATTACATTGCTATCAATTTTAGAAAAGTCAGGGCTAAATAAAAACTCAAGACCTGCCATTGCTCCAGGTAACATAAGGCCTTTAACTGAAACGATAATTAAAATAACAAACAGTAAAGGCATTAAAACTTTACCTGCTTTTTCAATACCGCCAGAAATACCCTTCATTACGATAACGATATTAAGCAGAAGATAAGCACCCATCCACATTAACGGCTGAACTGGATCAGAGATAAAACTACCAAAGCTATCACCGATAGCAGAAGGAGTATCTAAAAGACCAGTTCCTACTTTACCAATATAAGCAAGAGCCCAACCACCAACAACTGGGTAGAAACCCATGATTAATAGGCCACTGACAACCCCGATAACCCCTGCAAATGTCCAACGTCGATCGGTAGATTTAAACGCGCCTACCGCAGATTTTTGCGTACGACGGCCGATAGCAAATTCAGTTAACATCACACTGAAGCCAATAAAAATCACAAAGAACAGGTAAATAGCAACAAATGCACCACCACCATTCTCACCAGCTGTATATGGAAATTTCCAAATATTGCCCAAACCAACAGCAGAACCTGCTGCTGCCATTACAAATCCTAATTTTGAACCCCAGGTATCACGGGGCTTAGTGGTATTACTCATCGACACAAATTCTCCAAATATTAATATTATTGTGTATGCACTGTTTTTGTATGAATGAGCATTAAAATGATGTACATAAATGTGTACACTTTAAAAGGAATAGGGTTAATACTCAATATTGCAATTAAAACAGTTTAAGAATAAAATTTAAACCCCGATAGTTATATTTTTTAACGTATAGCTCCCTTTTTTAACTTAACTGTTTACAAAGTAATCAATACCCTTTATTTTGTAAATCTTTCTCATCTTATCTACTCTTTTGAAGTAACTCCTGATTTAATAGAGATCCACTTAATAACCCTGTGATAAAGGTTAATGGATAAATTCTATCAAGCACTTACTATTATTGGTTTTGTCTTATATTGGCTTTTAGTTGCAGGGGTAACTATACGGGTTGTATTTAAACCAAGACCTGTTGGCGTGTCTTTAGCATGGTTGATGGTGATATATATTTTACCTTTTATTGGTGTTATCGCTTATTTTCTTATTGGCGAACTCAACTTAGGTCGCACTCGAGGTGAGCGTGCTAAAGCAATGTTTACCCCTTATGAACATTGGTTTGCTCAAGTTCATCATTGCCAATCCCATCAACCTAATTATATATCTCACCGTATATCAGCTATTCATAATTTATGCTCTAACCGGCTTGGTATTCCAGCTCTTAGTGGAGACTCCCTCTCTTTACTTAATACCCCTTCCGAAATTTTAACTTCCATGATTCGAGATATAGAGAAAGCAAAACATGAAGTTAATATGGAATTTTACATTTGGCACCATGGTGGTCTAGCTGACAGTGTTGCGAGTGCATTAATTGGAGCAGCAAAGAGAGGTGTTACTGTTAATATTCTTTTAGACTCAGCTGGTAGTATTGATTTCTTTAAAAGCCACTGGCCTAAATTACTCAGAAAATCAGGGATCAATATAGTAGAAGCACTTAGTGTTAGCCCGTTCCGTATGTTTTTTAGACGACTGGATTTGCGACTTCATCGTAAAATCGTCGTTATTGACAACCATATTGCTTATACAGGTTCAATGAATCTTGTTGACCCACAATATTTCAAACAGAATTCAGGTGTTGGTCAATGGATTGATGTGATGATTAGGATCATAGGTCCGAATGTCGCGATCTTAAATACGATTCATGCATGGGATTGGGAAGTTGAAACTGGCGTACGAGAATTACCTAATATTCCTCAATACCCTATTTCAATTGATGCTTTCAATCATACGACCCAAGTAGTTCCATCTGGTCCTGGTATGCCTGATGATATTATTCAGCAAGTCTTAATTACGGCAATTAATCAGGCAAGAAAATCAATTACCATCACTACGCCTTATTTTGTACCAAGTGAAATACTTTTGCATACGTTACGAACCACTGCTCACCGCGGTATTGAAGTTAAACTCATTTTACCAAAAAAGAATGATTCCTTAATGGTTAGCTGGGCCTCAAAATCTTTCTTTGAGACTCTATTAAAAGCAGGTGTTCATATTTATGAATTCAATGGTGGCCTACTACATACAAAATCGGTAGTGATTGATGATAGCTATTGTATTATCGGTACGGTTAATTTAGATATGCGTAGCTTTTGGTTAAATTTTGAAGTCAGTTTAATCGTTGATGATCCTGAATTTACTAAACAATTATCATGGGTATTAAACGGCTATCTAGAACAATCGACCCCTATTGAACTCGCAGTATGGCAACAGCGCAACTTGTCTCATCGCTTTACTGAACGCTTCTTCTCTATGTTCAGTCCCCTACTGTAAAAATTAAACGATAAAAAAACCCGTGATTTATCAATTAAATAACGGGCTTTTTACTGTTTGTTATCTTTACATAGCTAATATCTAGCGGATACCGCTTAAAAACTCATGTCTTGTTGCTGGATTTCTTTTAAAAATCCCACCAAGTGCGGTTGTTGTCGTGCTGCTTGTTGCATCCATAACACCGCGAGATTTCACACAATAATGCGTAGCTTCCATTGTAATCGCCACATCATCACTGCCAAGTAAGGTCTGTAATGCCACTAAAATTTGTTGTGTCATACGCTCTTGAACTTGTGGGCGCTGTGCAAAGAAACGAACAATACGATTAATTTTTGATAAACCAATGATCTTTTCACGAGGAATGTAAGCAACTGTTGCTTTCCCATCAATAGTGACTAGGTGGTGCTCACACGTACTGGTTAACGTAATATCGTTCACTCGTACCATTTCATCACAGTTCATTTTATTATCAATTACAGTGATTTTTGGGAAGTTTGCATAATCCAAACCAGAAAAAATCTCATCAACGTACATTTTCGCAATTCGATGAGGTGTTTCTTCTAAACTATCATCAGTAAGATCGAGGCTTAATAACGTTAAGATTTCACGCATGTGTTCTTCTATACGTTCTTTTTTCTCTTCGCGACTAATTCCATTTTCTTTCATTGGCGTCTCAAGACCACGCGCAACGAGAGCGTCACGTACTAATATGGCTGATTCACTGAGTGATGACATCATATACTCCAAATTCCATAATCAATTGAACTTCACTAAGGATACCCGCTCTGTGACAGAAATACACCTTGATTTTACTAGGTCTATTAGATGTTATTAGGCAAAATATGGTAATGTTCTGTCATTATTACTATTAATCTAGAGAGTACCATGATGGATTGCTGCGCAACTCAAGGTTTGATCCCAGTAGAAACCGCTTTAGAGACCCTTTTATCTCAAGCTTCTCCTATTTCATCAACACGCACATTAGCATTAGCTGATGCAATTGGCTTTGTATTGGCTGAAGATATTTGTTCACCAATCAACGTTCCGCCATTTGCCAACTCAGCAATGGATGGTTATGCCGTTCGTATCTCTGATTTAGAGCACTCTTTAACACTTCCTCTTGCCGGTAAGTCTTTTGCAGGCACTCCTTTTGAAGGTCAATGGCCAGAGCAAACAACTATTCGTATCATGACAGGCGCAAAAATCCCTGAGGGTTGCGATGCCGTTATCATGCAAGAACTGACTTCTGATTCAGAAGGTAACATTACCTTTGATCTTGCTTTAGCTGATGTTAAACCACAGACCAGCATTCGCCCAATTGGTGATGATGTTGCTCAAGGTCAAACGGTATTAGCAAAAGGTCACCGTTTAACTCCGCGTGATATACCATTAATTGCCTCGCTGGGTATTAATGATATTCCGGTAGTGAATAAACCAAAAGTGGCTTTCTTCTCGACAGGTGATGAGCTAAAACCTCTCGGTCAGCCGCTAGAAGATGGGCAGATCTATGACAGTAATCGCTATGGTATTAAAGTATTAATCGAGCGCTTTGGCTGTGAAGCCATTGATTTAGGTATCATTCCTGATTGCCCTGAGACACTAAAAGAAGTGTTCTTAAAAGCAGATAAAGAAGCGGATGTGGTTGTTACTTCGGGTGGCGTAAGCGTCGGTGAAGCCGATTATACAAAAGATATTCTAGATGAACTTGGGCAAATTGGCTTTTGGAAGCTAGCAATAAAACCAGGCAAACCTTTTGCATTTGGTAATTTACCAGACTCTTATTTCTGCGGTTTACCGGGTAACCCTGTTTCTGCCATGCTAACCATGTACGTATTAGTACAACCAATGTTAGCGAAATTAGCAGGTCACACACAATGGGAAGCGCCAAAAGCTATTCCTGCTGTAGCTACAACACTATTTAAAAAACGCCCAGGTCGTACTGATTACCAACGTGGCATTTACTCAATCAACGCTCAAGGTCAGTTTGAAGTTGCTACCACTGGCAACCAAGGTTCAGGTGCGTTTAGTTCAATGAGTATTGCTAACTGCTTTGTTGTTTTAGAGCGTGAACGTGGCCGTGTTGAAGCTGGTGAAATGGTTAATATTGAATTGTTTAACTCTTCTTTATATTAAGAGCGCTTTTAATGTCTGAATTAACTGATCAAGAAATGCTGCGTTATAACCGTCAAATTATTTTACGAAACTTTGATTTTGAAGGTCAAGAACGCTTAAAAGAGAGTTCAATACTTATTATTGGTGCAGGAGGCTTAGGCTGTGCGTCAAGCCAATACCTAGCGGCAGCAGGTATAGGGAAGATCACACTTGTCGATGACGATAGCGTTGAGCTCTCTAACTTGCAACGTCAAGTGCTGCATTGTGATGAAACGATTGGTGAGAAAAAAGTTATTTCTGCCAAAATTGCATTAAATCGCATCAACCCTCATTGTCAGATTGATACGCTTGATAAGCGCTTATCTGATGATGAATTGCGTTCACTTATTGCAAGTCATGATCTGGTTTTAGATGGTACAGACAACGTAGATACTCGTAATCAACTTAATCGTTTATGCTTTGAATCCAAAACACCACTTGTATCAGGTGCTGCGATTCGAATGGAAGGCCAAGTAAGCGTTTATACTTATCAAGATAACGAGCCTTGCTATCAATGCCTAAGCAGTTTATTTGGTCAACAAGCACTAACCTGTGTAGAAGCGGGAGTGATGTCTCCTGTTGTTGGGATCATTGGTGCTACGCAAGCGCTAGAAGCTATTAAAGTATTAGCGAATTATGGTCAGCCATTAATCAGTAAATTACTAATGCTAGATGCACTTTCTATGAGCTGGCGTGAAATGAAATTGATGAAGCAAACGAGCTGTTCAGTCTGTAGCAAATAGAGCCTCTCCTTACTAAGGTTACTTATAATACGTTTGTAAGTAACCTTAACTAATTACTCTGCAACACACTGTATTTCTTGTTTCTTTTGCTTTATACAGTTGAACATCAGCTTGATGGTATATTTCATCAATATTTTCAATCGCTTTATCTGTAATAATGCCACCAATAGATATAGTTAAACGTGGAGAAACTGAACTTAAGTTATGCTCGATATTTTTTTCCTCCAATCTATCTTGAATTGAAAAACTCAAAGCTTCAATCTCTTCTAATGTTTGATTCGGCAAACAAACTGCAAATTCTTCCCCACCAATCCGACAAAATGAAGTCACTGCGATCTCATTCATCGTATTATGTAATATTCGAGACACTTTTAATAAAGCCTTATCACCTTGTAAATGGCCATAGCTATTATTATATAAACCAAAAAAATCGATATCGATTAAAAGTACAGCCATGTTAGTAATATGACTATCAGACAGTGCTTGCTTAAAGTATTTTTCAAACTGACGTCGATTACCTAACTTAGTCAGAGGGTCTTGTAGCGATAAAATTTCTAATTTCTTATTCACATTTTCAAGCTCATTTGTCCTTTCTCGTATTTTCAATTCAAGCTCTCTATTTAACTGAGCCAATTTATCCATTGCTTGTGTACGCTGTAAAACTTCACTTAATGTTGATATAAATAAATTAATAATTTCTTGCTCTTCTGTACTCAATGACTTTTTCGTTAAAAAATTATCGAGTACAACAAACGCAAAAGGCTTTTTATCCGTCGTTTGTATAAGAGCTATACCTTTAGCTCCAAAACCAATCACTTCAAGATCATGAAATATGGGTGACGAATCTGTATAGATTAATGTTTCAGGGTGCTCAATAGCTTCTTGAACTACATCTAAATTCTCACTATAAAAATAAGATTCATCAACAGCATTGCCTTGCTGATCAGTTCCCCATGTTCCTTTTAAACTGGTGCAATTTTCATTAGTTAATAGAATACCCAAGCGATCAACCCCAAGGTATTTAATTGCAAAAGAAACAGCACAATAGCAAACATCATTTAATGATTGGCACCGAGAAAACTCAACCAAACTCATGTTCAATAGCTTAATTGATTGTTCTCGACGTTTTCTAATATAAATTTGAGAAAGAAGAGCGGCAAAAGATTTCAGCATTTCTTGCTGATAAATCGTCATGGGTTCACGATGAATAAAATTATCTAATGCTATCCAGCCAACAGGGGAATTTTCATCACGTAAAATCAACATAGCATTCCATCCTTCACCAACGACTTCTCCAGCGGTATATAAAGGGGCAGGATCAACGACAACTAATGTTTTATCACTATTATAAAGAGCTTCAATATATGATGGTTCCAATTGATGTAAGTCATATACTTTATGATGTTCACTTATTGTATTACCGCTCTCATCTGTTCCGTAAGTACTACTAAATGATCGCTGTTTGTAATCAAGCAGCATAAATACACTGCGATCGAATCCCATATCATCACGAACAGCTTCAACTGCTGCTCGAAATAACGAATCTAACGTTTCTGGTTTGGATAATTTGATGGATACATGTTGTACTAGCTTCATTTTTTCTAAAAAAAGATCACGCTCTTTTATCTCATCTAAATATTTTGCAGCTTTAATATCTCTTAATCGAATTTCATTACTGGCATTCTTCTCTGCTCTAATGCATTGCCATTGAGAAGCGGCAATATATAGGAAATCTAGTTTCGTACTTTTATTGGATTCTATTAAAGGGCAATGAATACTTTGAACAATTAAATAAGTGCGAGAAAAAGTATGACTATCAAGAACAAAAAGGAAAGTTTCATTAGGTAAGATCTGCTGATAATCCCACCCTATCGTATTATTTGAAATAGATACCAAGCCATCACTAGTACTAAATTGTGCAGCCCAAAGCCAAAAAGCCTCAGGAATCTTCTCTATTTGGATCTTATCACCATAGACATAATCTTCATGGCATTCATACATTTGGCTTTCGAAAGAAATAACCGAAGCAGATGTTGCATCAAATGCTGTAGAAAAATACCAAAAAACAATATCAGAAATAAGTCGCTGATCATGACATTGAATCAACTTCTGCTCTAGTGTTTGTTTGGTGTTTTCTTTAAATATCTCTATATTTGGGATCATAGCAATTTATCAGCACTCAATTCGGAATATTAAGTAATGATGCATAAATTTTATTAATTTAGCTAACGAACACGATTGCTACAAAGTTAATTTGCGAAGCAGTTCAAATAAAAAAGCCTGTAAATAAGTCAATTATTCACAGGCTTTTTATCAATAAGACAATACTACTATAATGAGAAATATGTCAGTTGTTGTTTCTGTTTTTCGGCTAATTGAGATAACTCGTGGCTTGCTGCGGCGCTTTGTGTAATACCCGTTACATTCTGATTTACAATCTCATGAATGGTCGTAATATTACGGTTAATGTCATTCGTTACCTGAGTTTGCTCTGCAGCAGCATTTGCTACGTGAGTGTTCAGGGAAGTAATGTCATTAACAGATTCTGTAATTCCCATTAGAGCATCATTTACCTGATGCGCTAGTTTTTGATCTTCCGCTAATACATCAAGGCTTGATTGCATACCATCATTTGCTTTCGATGATTGTGTTTGCAGCTCTTCAATAATCGCTTGAATTTCTTGTGTTGACTCTTGAGTACGCGCCGCAAGTAAACGAACCTCATCAGCAACCACGGCAAAGCCACGCCCAGTTTCACCAGCACGTGCCGCTTCAATCGCTGCATTCAAGGCTAATAAATTGGTTTGCTCTGAAATACCTTGGATAACTTCTATCACATTACCAATTTTCTCTGATTGGTCTTTTAAATTATTCACTACATTAGCTGCAGAGGTAATTTGCTCAGCCATCTTAGAGCTAGCTGCTGCACTCTCTTGGTATAACTTAAGTCCATGAGCTGCCATCTCACTGGCTTGATGCGCTGTCGTATCTGCACTTAATGCACTACTATTTACGTTTTCAGCAGTACTTGATAACTCATTAACTGCTGACGCAACTTGTTCAATTTCTTGCTTTTCTTGATCTGAGTTTACTTGAGCTTGTGTCATTACCGTAGCAAGCTCTGTAGATGCTGAAGCAACATCTTCTGAAATTCGAACCATTGAATCAACGGTAGTACGTAATTGGCTCACTGTAGAGTTAATATCACGACTTAACGCAGTAATTTCATTATCGCCCTCTTCTTCAATCGTTACATTCAAATCACCTTTTGCAATGCGCTGCATCACTTTTTGAATCATACTGATAGGAGCAACAATTAATGTAGCTAGCCAATATGCACAAACAAGAGAGGCAAAAATGGCAACAAAAATGGCAACCGTCCCTTTATTTAGCACACTATCATGTGAATCTTCTGCTTTTTCAACTTGAGCTTCAGATAATACATTCAATTTTTTAGAGAGCTCTTCAATAGATTTAACCATTGCAGCACCTGCACGTCGGTATTCGGCACGGGCTAGATTATATTCACTTACATTATAATCACCTGAATGCTTTTCTTTTAACAACGGCATTATTGGTGATTTACTGTATTGAATGTAATAAGCCATTGCTGATTTTAGTGCTGAAATCTCATTAGCTAAACCGTCAATTTCTTTTAACTTATTCATAGATGACATATTTTTTGAGAACCCTTTATCAAGGTTACTCGCTAATACTTTCAATTCTTCTGGATCATATAAACTATATACAGCACTAATTCGCATCGCATAAGTATTATTAATGATTGCAGCTAACTCATCTTTTTGATGGCTTAATTCGTTTGCAGCAGAAGCAACATCTTCCATTGATTGATCAAGATCAGATCGCCCAACAAGTAACCCTGCAGTCATAACAACAGAAATAAGCAGAACAGGTATTAATACTTGAATTTTAATTGAAAAACCATTAATCAATTTACGCATGATAGAACCTCATAAAACTAAACTCTCCCAAAAATGAAAACAATTCTCATTATTACTGATTTATTCATCAATTAATACAATCTCTATACATATATATAACCGTAAAGTGTTCACTCATCTATACAGAATACACATGCGTTATTACAAACCGTTCACCAATCTATACAGAATGTATAATATCTGACAAAACAACCATGGAATGGCAATCTATTGTATAAACCACCGCCCCCTATAATAGACTTAGTAATCATACAGTATGTCGACCCCTTAGCTGTAGTATTTTGCTTTTGTCATAGATACTTAAACAAACTGAAATATAACTGTCATATAAATTTTCTAAAGTGGCCTCGTCAACTTAATCCGGCACGTATGCCTCATAAAGGAAATGAAAATGAAAAAGTCAGTTATCGGCGCACTAGCAATTCTGAGTTCAGTAGTAGCATTACCAACATCAGCGAAAGAAACTATTTCTGCCGTTGGTTCAAGCAGCGTGACCCCTCTTATGGAAGTGTTTTCTGAAACTTATATGAAAGAGCACTCAAACGTATTTATCGAAGTTCAAGGGCCTGGCTCTTCAGCTGGTGTTAAAGCTGCAAAAAATGGCTCTGCTGATTTAGGTATGTCATCACGTAATCTGAAATCATCAGAAAAAGAATCATCATTAAAAGAATTGGTTATTGCTCGTGACGGCATCGCAATTGTGGTGAACCCAAATAACAAACTTCAAGGCTTAACCGCTGAGCAAGTAACAGCTATCTATAAAGGCGAAGTGAAAAACTGGAAAGACGTTGGTGGTGCAGACAAACCAATCGTTGCTATCACTCGTGATACTGCGTCAGGTACACGTGGTGCATTTGAAGACATTATGAAACTTAAGAAAAAAATCTCTGGCATCAAAGTTTCAGCTATCTCACAACGCGCACAAGTTGCTAACGGTAACGGCGCACTGAAAACAATGGTTGCAAGTAACCCATATGCTATTGGTTACATCTCGCTAGGTACAGTAGATAACTCTGTAAACGCGCTAGATATCAATGGAACACCAGCAACGGTAGCTAACGTTAAAAATGGTTCTTACAAAGTAGCTCGTCCATTCCTTGTTCTTTACAAAGAAGGCAAGCCATCTGCTGAGGCTGAAAAATTCCTAAATTGGATGACAACAACAACAGCACAAAACCTTGTAGAGAAGAAAGGCTACATTTCAGTTAACTAATTATTACCCTTTTACCTGACCTGCAAAGGTCAGGTATTTTTCCATTTCGAATTTTTCGACATGTGAGTATTTATTATGACCATCGCAATGAATAATCAACAAACTCTAAATGAACAAAAAGGCTCACACAGCCCGCTTAGAAAAAAGAAACAAATAGACTGGAGAGAACGTATTTTCCACGCTTTATTTCTAAGCTGTGCGGTTATTGGTACTGTTTCTTTAGCTACCATTGCCTACTTTATCATTAAAGAAAGTATTCCTGCATTTCAACAAGCTGGTGTAAGTGGCATTGTCTTAGGGCAAGATTGGTTACCACCTGCATTATATGGTGTTTTCACCATGATTGTAGCGTCAGTAGTTTCGACTTTTGGCGCAGTATTGGTAGGTGTTCCTGTTGGGATATTAACCGCAATTTTTATCGCTGAAATCGCACCAAAACGCGTTGCTGATATTATTCGCCCTGCGGTTGAGCTACTTGCTGGTATCCCATCTGTTGTTTATGGCTTCTTTGGTCTTGTCATTATCGTTCCATTAATCCAAGACGTATTTCAAGTGCCTGCAGGCAACACAATACTTGCTGGTATTATCGTATTAGGCATCATGATTTTACCTACTGTAATCACAGTATCAGAAACATCGATTAGAGCGGTTCCCGCGACGTACAAAGAAGGTTCATTAGCTCTTGGTGCTTCAAAAATATTCACTATTTTCCGCATCCTTCTTCCTGCTGCTCGTTCAGGTATTATGACTGGCGTTATTCTTGGTATCGCTCGTGCTCTTGGTGAAACCATGGCAATTATCATGGTGATGGGTAATGCTCCAGCAATGCCTGAAGGTATCTTAGACTCAGCTCGAACACTAACCGCAAACATCGCGATTGAAATGTCTTATGCAAGTGGCATTCACGCAAGCGCATTGTATGCAACCGGTGTTGTGCTTCTTGTATTTATCATGTCTCTAAATGGCATTCTTCTTTATCTAAATCGTGAAACAGCGAGATAAGACAATGAATAAATTAAAAAAACAACGTCAAATTAAAGATCAGATTGCAGCGGGATTCATTTGGCTCTCAGCTTCTATTACTGTTGGTTTTCTATTTTGGATCATGTGGTACATCCTATCAAATGGTTTGCAACACGTAAGTTGGTCATTCATTACCGATAATTACACTCGTACAGGTGAAGAGCACGGTATCTTCCCAATGATTGTCGCGACTCTTTATATGGTATTAGCATCGATAGCCGTTGCAGCACCACTTGGGATCATGACCGCCATTTACTTAACAGAATATGCCAAAGTCGGCAGTAAATTAGTAAAAATAATTCGTTTTTGTACTGAATCATTAGCCGGTATTCCATCGATTATCTTTGGTCTATTTGGTATGACTTTCTTTGTAGGGATCTTAGGTTTAGGCTTCTCTATTTTATCGGGTGCATTAACGTTAAGTATTTTAATTCTTCCGGTAATCATCCGTACCACCGAAGAAGCATTGATGGCAGTACCTCAAACGTTTCGTGAAGGCTCATACGGACTGGGCGCATCAAAAATCTACACTATTTGGCGTTTGATCTTACCAAGTGCGATGCCGGGTATCATCACCTCTGTTATCTTGAGTATTGGTCGCGTTATTGGTGAGTCGGCTCCTGTATTCTTAACGGCAGGTATGGTTGCTCGTATTCCTGATTCACTGCTTGATTCAGGCCGAACATTAACAGTTCACCTATACAAGCTAACCACTGAGCTATTTACGATTGAAGAGTGGAACCAAGCTTACGGCACAGCAACAGTATTGATTGTGCTTGTATTAATAATTAACACGCTAACCAAGTTATTGGCTCGAAAAATCAGCAAAGCGTCTTACTAATTTATTAATCAAACTATTAATTATCACTTATTATTCGCTGATTGCACGGCATAAGATGCAGTCAGTAAGGAAACGACAATGAACAAATTTAATATTGAAAATCTAGATCTTTTTTACGGCCAAAACCAAGCACTAAAAAGCATTAACTTACCTATTCCTGCAAAACAAGTGACGGCTTTAATTGGCCCATCGGGTTGTGGTAAATCAACCCTGCTTCGTTGCTTGAACCGCATGAACGATTTGATTGAAGGCGTAAAAATAACAGGTCTTGTAAGTCTAGATGGTGACGATATCTACGGTAATATTGATGTTGCCGACCTGCGTATCAAAGTAGGAATGGTTTTCCAAAAGGCGAACCCATTCCCAATGAGCATTTATGAAAATGTCGCGTATGGCTTAAAAGCACAAGGCGTAAAAGATAAGAAAGTATTAGATGCTGTAGTAGAGAAATCATTACGCAGTGCAGCTTTGTGGGATGAAGTTAAAGATCGCTTAAAATCTCATGCTTTTGGATTATCTGGTGGCCAACAACAGCGCCTATGTATTGCACGAACAATTGCAATGGAACCAGATATTATTCTAATGGATGAACCAACATCAGCACTGGATCCAATAGCTACGCATAAGATTGAAGAGCTAATGGAAACCCTAAAGAAAGATTACACCATTGTTATTGTGACTCACTCAATGCAGCAAGCACGTCGTATCTCAGATAAAACGGCTTTCTTCTTAATGGGTGAATTAGTTGAACACGATGACACACACGTTATTTTCTCAAACCCTAAAGACGACCGTACGCAAGGTTATGTGAACGGCGACTTTGGTTAATTGAATACCAAATAATAACAAAGCGATGGAAACTTTTGCCCCTACTAGCTAGGGGCTTTTTTGTTTCTCTCTACTTATGCAATAGCCGTTTTAATCCACGCTTTTAGCTCAGTGAGTTCATTTAGATTGTTAGGAAAAACATCGCCTACCTGACTAATGGCTTGGTTGAACGTTTCAATGTTATAAGTTTTATCAATCAGGACGTTCGTTAACATCTCTAATGGTGCGGGATCAAGGCTATCAGTAAAGAGTTTTGCATTAACTATCTGGGCTTTTTTTATATCGAGATGAAGATCCACGCCACCCCATACAAAGCGTTCACTTAATGTTTGCGTAAACTCAGGGCTACGACCAAAATTCCAATCCCAGTGACTCTGCTGTTCAAAGTTAGCGATAAAATTAGGCAAATCTGGTAATGAATCCGGCGAAATATATTCAGGCTCTACTGTTTCATTATAATAAGAGAAAAAAGCCGACAAAATAGCATCAGAAACACTTTCATGACTAATCTCTGGATTGATCTCACTTAAATTAGTCACGCGAGAACGTACTGACGTAATACCTTTTGCTTGAAGTTTTTTAGGATCTGGATTTAAATAATTCGCTAATCGACTTAGGTCAGCATTTAATAGCAAGGTTCCATGGTGAAAACCTCTATCCATTGTTTCACGATATGCAGATCCTGAAAACTTCCTCTCTCCCTCTTTGCTTTCAACAACGAGATCATTTCGTCCCGTCGCTTTTGCTTCTATGTTCAATGCTTTAAGAGCTTCTAAGATAATATGAGTCGAATGCTCTTTATTATATTCAGGCTTACCTGTCATAAACGTAAAGTTAGTATTACCTAAATCATGAAATACAGCCCCTCCACCACTTTGTCGGCGGGCAAGAGTAATTCCATCTTGCTCCATTTTTCGAGTATTACATTCTTTCCATGGGTTTTGAGCTCGGCCTATCACGACACAATCCGCATTGCGCCACAGAAAAAGCACTCGTTGATCGTTAGGCATAGAACGAAAAATACTTTCCTCAACGGCTAAATTAAACCAAGGATCATAAGACGTAGAAACAAGCACTCGAATTGTTGACATAAAATAATCCCAAACACGTTTATAAAGAGAGGTGAATTCTAATATAGCGTATTTTTTATGAGTAAACACTACAGAAATCGGTTTAAATTAGCCTAGAGAAATGCAAGAAAATCGTTAGGTTAATTTGCAACATCAATCAAGTATCCATAATCAATATTATCATTCCCTTACACTTATAATCTAAGTACACTTAATCAAATTATTATGATTAGGTGTACTAAATGAAAATCCATTCTCTCTTTGCTGCCAGCCTTTGTATTCTCTCTTCTGTCAGTGTACAAGCTGCGATTCAATTAACCGTTCCTGGTGACGTTGAGCTATTGCTGGTTGATAACCAAGAAGTAAAACTTGAGAGCTCATTTTTCTCTACCTCATCAACACTAGAATTAGAAAACGGCCAACATCAAATTGCTTTCCGATATAACCCAGTGTTCAAACAAGGCAAAGATAATATCATTGTATCGAGTGACATTATTGTTTCTAAATTTTCAGCGTCAGATACAAACGTTACGTTTAAATTCCCAACCTACAATTCACCAGAAAAAGCAAAAGCTTTTAATACTGAGCTGAATTGGAACTTAATTGATAAAAACGAAAAAACAATCCCATTTACTCAAGCTCAACTCATTCACCATGGCGTTCAAGTCGGTCGTAATATTCAATTTGAATTAGCACAATTTAATACCACAAGTAACCCTGCCGCTTTCAAAGAAGGCATGGTAACCGTTACTCATAAAGAGATCAAAAACGAACAAGGTGAAAATACTGCAGAGCAAATGCTACATTATTGGTATGAAAAAGCGGATAAAGAAACAAAAGATCGTTTTATTTCATCAGTCTTAGAGAATAAATAACTCTCTATAATAAGTAAAAAAGCAGCCCATAACATATTATGGGCTGCTTTATTTATAATCTTATCTACCAACTAAAATTAATATAAATACTAAACTTTAAATTGCGAAACCAAATCATCTAATCGCTCACACTGCTCAGATAAAGCAATACAAGCGTTCTCTGAACTATTCACCATCTCCACCATTTGTGTACTATTATCTGCAATACGTTGCACGTTAGCATTCACATCACCACTCACATGATTTTGCTCATTAGCCGCAGTTGCAATATGAGTATTCATATCGTTCATAATAACAATAGCATTGGTGATTTGCTGCAATGACTTTGAAGCTTGATTTGCTAACCCAATCGTCTCTTCACCACTTTGAGTACTTAATTCCATTGCACTAACGGCTTCTTTAGCGCCTGATTGCAAACGCTCAATCATTTTCTGAATTTCACCAGTACTGTCTTGAGTTTTACTTGCTAGAGCCCTCACCTCATCTGCCACAACAGCGAAACCACGCCCTTGCTCGCCAGCACGTGCCGCTTCAATTGCAGCATTTAACGCCAACAAATTAGTTTGTTCTGCGATACCTTTAATAACATCAAGTATTGAGGCAATATTAGATACATCACTATCTAAAGTATGTATTACCGTTCCTGCTTGTGTAATTTCATCCGCTAAACTTTGAAGAGAAGTTACTGTTTGTTGTAAAATTGTCTCTGTTACTTCAGCTTCAGTGGTTGCCCCTAAACTTGCTTGAGCTGCCTCATTTGCACTCTCATTTACAGTGCTACTTGTTACTTGCATTTCGTGCACAGCAGCGGCTACCACTTCACTTTCTTGCTGTTGATCAGTAGAGAACTCTGCAACACCTTGAGTTAATGTTTTTATATTCTCCATTTCTGCACGAACAGCATTGGAAGAGATAATCACCTCTGTAACTGTGCTATGTATTTTAGATACAAACTGATTAAATGCTTTAGCAAGCTGACCAATTTCGTCATTAGATTCAACAGCAATTCTTTGCGATAAATCACCATCACCAGAAGCGACTTCTGACATCGCTTTTTCTAATGAGCGAATAGGCTTAACAATCCAATTTTTGGATAACCAAATAGCAAATAAAGCAAACAACACAGCACAAGCAGCACCGACTTCTGAAATCAGTTTTACCGAACTAATTCCCTCTTGGTTCAACGCTCTTAATTTCACTTGCTCAGCCATGATCAAATTACTGACCGATTTGAGCTGTGTACGCATAATCTTAAATTGAGCATCTAGCTCACTACTATTATTTAGATAATATTGCCCAGAATTAGAAGGGTCTGAAAATAGTGGTTCATAAAGATTAATCCACTTTTCAGTTGCGTTAATTAAAGTGGTTAATTCAGAGCGACTGCTTTTTGGTAGGATACTCTCACGATAAAGAACATCTAATTTTTTCATTCTTGGTAGGGCTTTATAAGCATTATCTTTAAATTCAAAAGTATGATGTTCAATCTCAACTTTACTTTCAGAAAGCATTAATCCCTGAGCTGCAGCAACGACTTGATATAAATCGCGGTACGCATCTTCCAAACTTTCATTGACTGGCTGCACTACCTCAACAAGTTTATAATTTATATCTTCTTGCTTATTCAATTGCATGATATTCAGGATTGAAATCACACTGAATAAAATAACCATCGCAACCATTGGTATTACTATTTTAGAACTCACAGATAAATTTCCAACAAACTTCATAGCCTCTCCTAAGCAAACGTTGAATAACTGCGGTAAACTATATCAATACGTTATAAAAAACTGATGAAAAATATCATAAATACATGAAGCTATACGCATGAATTAACTAAATAGTCATGAAGTTAATTTCATCTGTCAAAAAAGTGAGTCACTGCCAAAAGAGAGTTACGATAAACTGCCTCTAACTCTATGTTATCGCATTGAGAAATATCTCCCGTTTTTCCCATTTCTTCATAGCGATTACACAGTTCATATAATTGCATCAATCCTAGGCTACCAGCTGAGCCTTTTAATTTATGTGCTAATTGATTAACTTGATAAGTATCATTTTCCTCAATAGCTTCTTGTAATTGACTCAGGTTATCTTTAGAGGATTGTCTAAATAGAGCAATAATCTTCAGCATTCTCTCATCACCTAAAACAGCCAAATCACTCTGCAGTACTTTTTCATTCAATATCATCTCTATCTCCTCGGCACTGTCATTTTCAATAACAAGAGTTAATTTTTCTTGAGGAACTTCAGCCCCTTTCTGTTGGTGATTATCATTTAAAAATCGGTTCAGCATCTTAATCAATTGATTTTCAATTAAAGGTTTAGCTAAAAAACCATCAAAGCCTGCAGCTAAATAACTCTCTACATCTTCATTAAATACATGAGCAGAAACAGCAAGTATTGGAGTGTATTCATTACTACCTTCTTTTTCTTTCTCAATATCTCTTAATCTTTTTTGTAATGATACGCCATCTGTATCTGGTAAATTAATATCAAGAAGTAACATATCAAACGAGGCTTCTTTCAATGCTTCTTCGGCAAGTAACCCTGTATCAACAGCTGTTACTTTATGGCCTAAACGTTCAAGAAAACCAACTGCAACCATTTGATTTACAGGATTATCCTCAACTAAGAGTAGATGAGCAGAAGGCACTTCGGGGATAATACTATCTTCATTAGACACGGTAATACAATGCCCCTCTTCTAGATCTAAAGAGAACCAAAATGTGCTACCTAACCCTTCTTGAGATTCAACCCCTATTTCACCATCCATCGCTTCAACAAGGCGCTGACTAATAGCGAGTCCTAATCCTGTACCACCATATACTTTTTGACCTTCTTCAGCCTGTGTAAAGGCTTCAAACAAACTCGAAATTTCATGAGTGGCAATTCCAACACCTGTATCTACAACCTCAAATAATAGTGTGGTATCTAAAATAACGTGCAATTGAATAGTGACACTTCCGGTATGAGTGAATTTAACCGCATTTCCAACAAAATTATTGAGTACTTGTCGAATTCGAGTGCAATCTCCAATCCACCATGCAGGTAAGTCAGCAGGGACATCAAACGCTAAGGTAATGCCTTTTTGTTGTGCTCTTGAGCTAAATAGATGGTGAACATCTGTGATCATTGAATGGACATTAAAGTTGACTGCTCGAATAGATAAATGACCCGCTTCTATTTTTGAGTAGTCCAAAATATCATTAAGCAAATCAAGGAGGTTTTCACCGCTGCGGTTAATAATATCAACATATTGTTTCTGCTGTGCCGTTAAACCACTACCACGGAGTAACTCCCCTGTACCGAGTACACCATTAAGAGGCGTTCGAATTTCATGACTCATGGTTGCTAAGAATGCAGATTTAGCTCGATTCGCTTGTTCTGCTAAATCTCGCGCTTTATCATGATTAATAATTTCTACATTTAACAGTTCGTTACTGGATTTTAATTCTTGAGTTCTCTGAGCGATCTGTAATTCCAAACTGTCTTTATAATCTTGGAGCTCTTGTGCTGTATCACGGGCAACTAAGATTGAGCGCCCCATTTGAGCCAGTTCATCATCACCGGAGGTATCTAACTCAATATCCAGTTTTCCATTTGCAACATCGGTAATCGCTTGTTCATATTGATTTAGCCTCATGATCACACGAGCGTAAACATAGCGCCACATAATATAAATAACTAAACATAGCCCTAATAGGGTGATTGAAATCAATAACTGCTGTACCACTTTAAGTACAAAATTCACATCTGCAACTGCTTGCTGAGTTACATCATTGGCTTGTTCAAGCAGTTGAGCTATTGTGAGGTTTAACTCTTGAAACTGATGTATATTCTCGTCACTTAATGCTTTGAGTTTCTTATTAATATTAACCAATTGAATCAGTTCACTAAAAAGACGCTCACTTTTGGTAAGATTATTTGCTAGCATTAGCATTTGCCGAGTTCTACTCGGATCTTCTACTGCTTGAACTCGACGCGTTATAATCGTCATATCACGAGTGAAATCTTGGCGAAGTTTCTCAACTTTAGAAACATCATTACTGTTTCTAGCATCATCAATCGTATTAACCACTTTAAAAGTAAGTAAACGTAATTCATGCAAACGTTCCGCTAAATCAAGATCTATCTCAACTAAGGTATCTAATGCTTTATAGATCGCATCTTTATTTTCGTTTTCAACTAAATCATATATTTTTACTACGTTCGCGATAGTAATAGTATTTGAATTAAGCACTTGGGAACGTGCTAACTCTTCCAGTTGAAGTGCTGTTTGGGTTAACTCTTTACTTTTATCTTGAATTTTTTTATGTAAAACAACTTTTTCGCCGACGTTGTTGCCCATTGTTGCCAAGTTATCGACAATATCTTGAACTTGTCGATCTAATCGAGTCAATAGCGCTTTATCAAAAGGATAAACCCCTAATCCTTTTAACCTCACGTATAAACTTTCAATTGAGCTAAAAAGTTCTTTGCCATATTTTTTTCTTTCCGCTTCTGAATCAACTTGAGATAGCAATTGAGAAGTAGAGATAATTTTAGTACTCAAATCTGAGATATAACGCGCTTCAATTACGGCAGGAATTGCCGAATCAATCACAGTTCTTTCTGTTTTTTCAACATAAGAAAAACCTAAGACGCCAACAACAGAGCCAAATGCCATAAGGGCAATCATCACCATAAAAGTAAGAAAAAGTTTGCGGCCTATCCCTGTAGAAGCAAATAACATAATCTGAATACGCTTTAGAAAAAGAAGTAATGCGAGTATCATATCACCAACCTAAAGTCAGTGCGAAGAGACCATGAAACTTACTTTTCATTCCATAGCTATTCTGTTGTTTTCTATTTTATTATCACCTTTTTCTTCAGCGCAGGAAGCGTGGAAACTGTGTGCTATTTATCCTCACTTGAAGGACTCTTACTGGCTTTCTATTAACTATGGCATGGTGGAAGAAGCAAAATTAAATCACATTGAATTAACCGTTTATGAATCTGGTGGTTATCCAAATATAGATAGGCAAAGAGAGCAAATAAAGCAATGTGTCGCTATTGGATCTGATGCCATTATTTTAGGAACGGTTGATCCAATCGCTTTTCAAAATGAATTAGAAAGCCTCACCAAGCACATCCCTATCTTTGCAACAGTCAATCAATTAACCAGTGCTCCTGAATCTAAAGCCCCACTACACCTTGGTGAAGTCGGTGTTGATTGGTATGAAATGGGATTTAAAGCGGGTAGTTACCTTGCAAAACAGCATCCAAAAAATTCAGGAATAACCTATATTGGCTGGCTTCCTGGCCCCAAAACACGCGGTGGTACAAAGCCAGTAACAAAAGGGTTTCAAGATGCAATTAAAAACAGTGATATTGTCATTAGCGCAACCTATTGGGGTGATAATAGTAAAGAATTACAGCGCAATTTAATTCAGGACGCTCTACAAAATGAAAAGCTAGACTATCTTGTTGGTGGTGCAGTAGCGATTGAAGTGGCGATTAGTGAATTAGCTAGCAGAAAAATGCAAAATCAAGTGGGATTAGTCTCTACTTATCTAAGTCATGCAGTATATCGCGGTTTATTACGTAAACGTGTGTTATTTTCCCCTACCGATAAAATGGTACTGCAAGGTCGACTCAGTATTAAGCAAACAATAGGCTATTTAAACCAACAACCTTTACCTTTTAGATTGTCGCCAAATATTGAAACATTAACACCAATGCATTTACCTAAAAAAGTATTACTAGACTCTTTATCTCCAGCAGAATATCGACCAACTTTTTTCGTCGAATCTTCTGAGTAATCATATTGTCATTTAGTTGAGATAAAAACACCCTAGCTTAAAAAAATGAAGGAATACTAATGAAAAAAACAACACGGACTATCCCAGCTCATAAGAATATCGCTCTTGTTGCCCATGACCACTATAAACCTGAACTTTTACGTTGGGTGAAAGAAAATAAAGACGCTTTACAAGGGCACTTCCTGTTTGGTACTGGCACTACAGGGCATTTATTAAGTAGAGAAACGGGGTTGGCGATAAAAAGTTTGTTAAGCGGCCCTATGGGTGGCGATCAGCAATTAGGAGCATTAATCTCGGAAGGGAAAATTGATATGATGATCTTCTTTTGGGATCCTCTTAATGCTGTACCACATGATCCTGATGTTAAAGCTTTACTACGCATAGCGACTGTTTGGAACGTGCCTGTTGCGATGAACCGTGCTAGTGCAAAATTAATGATCACATCACCAAATATGTCAAAAGAGTTTGATATTGAGATCCCAGATTACGACGCCTATTTAGCTGAGCGCTTATAGCTCCTTATAAATATTTATTTAATGGCTCTCTTTGCCGTAATTTCAAAAAAATCCAGCTTATTTAAAGCTGGTTTTTCATTAGAAATATCCTGAATTAAGCTTGCTGAGTGTAACCAGGCACTTTAAATGCTTTACGGCATGCATCAAGGAAGTAACCATAAAATACCCCCATAACGCATGAGATAGCCGCATTACTTGATACTGCTGTAATTATTTGATCAGTACTCGCCCCAACTGTAAATAAAATCGCTGCATAAACTGGCGATTGGAACAGTACATAAGCAAGTAAGTCTGCAATATTTTTCATGAATGGTGCCGATGACAAGCGTGATCCCTGACGCAGCATAAAGTCGCGAAACACCCCATAAGGCCACGCTATTGCTATATTAACCGGAATAGAAAGAGTACGAGAAGCCAATGACTGCTCAAATGTCATCCCTGAAATAAAAATTTCAATAAACATGCCTGTAATAAAACAAAAAATCACCATCGCGAATGTATCAGCCGCTGCATTACGAATACAAAGTGGTCCTTTTCTAGACATTTACTTTCTCTCTCCAATTACAATTTATTAGGTTAATAAACTGCCTTTTAATCTATTAGGCAGTTAAAGAAACTGGAATCGTCGAATGAACCAGTAATTATCGCTATTAAATCACACTATTATTAGAATTAGATCTCGAAGTTGAAACAATGTGGTAAATTTACAACTACTTTCGCATTTAAATTCAGATTATTCCGCTACCCCTTTCAATTTAGTAATAAAACTACCAAAAAATAGAAGCCTATTTCATTTCAGACAAGGTGAAGTCTTCTTGGTACAATAAGAAAAAATTGAATGGAAATAAGAACATCATGTCTTTATCACTTACGGCAATTCTTTCAAACCCTGAATTAGAAAATAAACTACTAACAGAGGCTCAAACACAAGGTTTTGTCGCTTCTATGGCCGCAGCTCCTAACCTAATTAGTCCAAATGAATGGTTGGCCTTCTTATGGGGCGGTGAGGATACCTCACCGTTTACTAGTGCGGAAGATCTTGAAACGTATGCAAATGCGATAGTTAATCTTTGGAATGAATATCGTGAAGCTTTTCTTGCTGGACAATGGCAATGGCCTGAAGCTTGCCAGCTTGATGATGAAGAGATTGTAACCACTGAAACACGTCAATTTTCTGAAGGTTTATTACAAGGTTGGCAACTAACTCGTGATGATTGGGAAACATTAATGCCAGAAGAAAGTGAAAACAATGCCCTTTTAGGTGGTGTGTTACTTTCTATCAGTATGCTGTTTGATCCAGAGACTGCTCTAAATACCTTAAAAGAACAAGGTATTGAAGGTTTAGATGAATTTGTTGAAATCTACAATGCCGTGCCAATGATGCTTTGTGGTTTAACTATGCGCGGTTATGAGCTTTCAGAAGCAGAAGCTGCTAGAGAAGAGTAACCTCTTTTAGTTATGAAACACAGTGATTAATAAAGTCCCCCTAGCTGAAGCAAGGGGATTCTTGTCGTCTACGGTTTAAGCATTGCAATACTAGATTTGCTTTAGTCTTCCAAAACCTCTTACAAGTATTTAACGTGTCGATACTTTCTACCACCACATATTTTTAAGCGACCAACAATCTCAAACTTTCAATGTGAATATTTGTGGCTGCATTTTGATCTCTATCGTGCGTAACGCCACTCTCACACAACCACGTTCATTTACTTTTTGAGTACCCTACAGAGTGCAACTTCGTAAGTTAATTCATTGAAATGAGGTTAGCTCTAGGCTTATACCAATTCCAGTAATTCTCTAGTCATTATTACTGGTTAAATCACATAATAGCTTCGTTAAAAATTATTTAAGTAGAATAACTACTTATCAGAATTTTTGCCTTGCTCTTAAGTGGTTTTCCTGCGTAATAAATAGACCATTTAATTAATGGCAATGGTATTAGAAGAAAGAATGCCCTGAAATTCACCATTATTTATGGAAAGGTGCTCACAGATAAATATTGAATTTGAACTGAATCAATAAAAGAAACAGAATATTATTCACTTAAAACACAAACACAGCAAACTCATCGCATTGTTAATATATTTTTACATTTTAACTTGAGAAAACAAAAAAGAACTGCTTGTTTATTAGAGGGCACAAAAAATGTGTCGAAAAAAACAAGAGGATCTAAGATTGAAAACGATAAAGAATATCTCACTTCTAGCGGTATTAATTACGCCTACTTGGGCTGTGGCTTTTGATGATATACAAACACGAAACTATGTAGAGCCCCGAATTGTTGGCGGAAGCCCAGCAAATGCTGAAGAGTGGAGGTTTTACACTCAACTTATAAGTCGTTCAGGCAACCGATCTTATTGTGGTGCGAGCTACATTGGCGATGGATGGGTATTAACTGCCGCTCACTGTGTCGATGGCGACTCACCTTCTCAAATCGCAGTTAAGATTGGAGGCTATTACTACAACGGTAATGATGGTGTCCGCTCTAATATAAGCCAGATCCATATCCACCCTCAGTACAACAGTCGCAACCTTTCTCATGATATTGCATTGCTGAAATTAAGCACAGTTCCAATCGGTGTTACTTCCGTCGCTATTGCTGAGGGTAGCCTGAATCAATATGTAAGAGCTGGAGAACCTCTTACCGTAGCTGGATTAGGAAGAACAGCAGAAGGCGGCTCTTCACCAAATGCATTACAAGAAGTGGAGGTTCCATTGATATCTGATGCAACCTGTCGCCAAGCAGGAGGCACATATTCAACAGTTGGCGATGTTTCATTTTGTGCTGGTGTCCCGCAAGGCGGTATTGACTCTTGTCAAGGGGATAGCGGTGGCCCTATTGTCATCAACCGTTCAGGTAGCATCACACAACTAGGAATCGTTAGCTGGGGTATTGGTTGTGCTCGACCTGGGAAGTACGGTGTTTATAGCGACATAGCGGCACTAAGATCATTTGTGGATTCAGTTAAAGGAACAGGCACTCCACCAAGTGACATGGTATCGGTTGGCTATCATAAAAACCAAACGCTTCCATCTTTTGAAGTAGGTCAAACACAATCCCATCAGTTCAATATTAAGAATAATGGGTCTGATTTTTTCACTCTTGAGACAGTGTCTTTATCAGGCTCTGGTATGATCCAGTCCCCTGTCATTGCTAACGATCAGTGTTCACAAATAACGCTATCTGCTGGACAGCAATGTGCTGTATCCATAGAATTTAGTGCTAAAGGTGAAGGTGTTACTCAGGCTACACTTAGTTTTGGTATTGATAAAACGGCGACAACTTATCGCTCTGTGATATCTGCAACGGCAGTAATGCAAACTCCACCAAATGAATGTACTAATCTGTGGCAAGCCTCTACTGTCTACAACACTGGTGATACAGCAAACTGGGAAGGACAACTTTGGCAAGCACAGTGGTGGACACAAGGTAATAACCCATCAGATTCCGGCCCATGGGGCGTGTGGCAACCAACATCTGTATCAAACTGTGACTTAGTACCGCCAACGGAACCAAAACCACCTGTTGAGCCGACACCACCGATAGGGGAAAATGTATATCAGCCAGAAACAAGTTATAACGCCGGTGACGTAGTCACTAACAATAGTGCAATTTACCAATGTAAATCTTGGCCGTATAACTTATGGTGTGGGTCTACACCAAGTGTCTATGAACCAGGAGTCGGCACCAACTGGCAAATGGCTTGGTCTCAATTGTAGAACAGCATAATCGAGATTAACCTCTCGGGTTTCACTAGCCCTTTTCTATTTAGAGGGCTTTTTCTAATAATCCTACTTATTACATTCTAATACCATTGCCATTAATTAAATGACCTATTTATTACGCAGGAAAACCACTTAAGAGCAAGGCAAAAATTCTGATAAGTAGTTATTCTACTTAAATAATTTTTAACGAAGCTATTATGTGATTTAACCAGTAATAATGACTAGAGAATTACTGGAATTGGTATAACTTGGAAGAGTTTTTAATTTTACCAAACAATCAAAGGTAGCGAGATAATGCGAAAAAGAAGTTAAAGATATGATTTTGAATACGAAAAAGCCCCAGCATTTCTGCTAGGGCTTAGAATGTGGCGGTGAGTGAGAGATTCGAATTACTAATTTATCTTATTGAAATTTAATAACTTATAGCAAGTCGACTTTCCGAAATATACACTCTGTCATACATGCTGCATTTGTGACGAAAATCACACAAAATTATTCATTGCCTAAGAACACTAATACTTAAAGCGCGTTAAAAATGCCCTTCTGTACAAAACCAATCACTATTAGCCAAAGCCTGAGAGGCAACGACTTGCCAATGATTTATGAAAAAAGAGGAACTACGATAAGATAAAAGAAATGCTTTAAACTCTTCTGCAGTACTACCGTTCATAAATGTACGTCGCATATTCACTGCAGTAGTAATAAGATCCGTAGCCTGAATACTGTAACGTTTGGATAAATCGAAATCTTTAAAGTGCTGGACAGCTCTAAGCTTATCATTGGCTTCCCACTCTTCAGGAGCCGATACATAAAAATCCAACGCACACGGCGACCCTGGCAATACTCTTGCGAAAACCCACTGTTCCTGAAAAAAACACTCTTTGTCTAAATAAGGGTGGATTATCTGCTCATGATAAACAGTCGCATAATGATCTCCCTTACCGTCCATGTTACAGTCCCTACAAGAAGGGAGGAGATTGAAAGGTAATATAGAAAACTGAGGAAAATGAGCTTTGGGTAAATAATGGTCGAGATTCTTAGGCCTTCCGAGGCCCCCACAAAAAGGACAACGTTCATTAGCAGAGAGCATTAGAGCATCATAGATCTCCCTTCCAGGCTTGTTAGTATTCCTAAAATAATACTCATATAGATTTACAAATTCCTTCTTTGAAATACCAGAATTAACAACAAACTCTTCATCACCTTCAGTAGGAGCAATTGTAAAAAGCTCTCCAATCTCAGCTTTAACAGAATAGTCCGCCGCAGATTCTCGTATTATGCCGCTTCCTTGATTAATCCTGTCCCTCAATTCCCTCTTTAACATCCCGTCAGTACATAGTTGGATAGAATCACTTATGCTATGTTTCGGTGGTGCGAGTTTAATCATTTAATATCGGCCTTCTCTTTATGTAGTAGAAGCGCCTTCAAGACAGCTCTTGCCTCAAAACCAAGCTGATTATTGTACTGATTTAGAATCTCTTCATAAGTAAAGCCGTCATCAACAGATTCAGATAAAAGCTTATGAAAACCAGATTTCGTTACCTCTAAGCCAAAAACTTCTCTTGTCAAAATTCCTACATTTTCTCCAAAAGTTTCGATCTCAGGGCGAAGTACTTTTGTAACATCTCCAGATTTCAGCACCTTCCACACACACGATTTCGGTACTTCTTGCAATACTACAGGAGAGTGTGTTGCGATGACCGCTACTCCGTTTCTATCATGAAGTAGCTCGCTCAAAGCTCGAATAAATGCAGATAGCAGCGGCGGGTGTAAGTGGCTTTCAGGCTCGTCTATTAGAACTAACGTCTTTTCTTCGACAGAAGCAACTAAACGCGTCAGTGTTTGCAAAACTACAGCATGACCAGAACTCATTGATGTCATTGCTTCCCAAATACCCCTTTTGGCTATCGAAGTAGGTTCTAACTCAAATCGACGGATGTTCATTTCAGCAAAGTTTTCATCTGACTCCAGAGTTTTTATTGCCTTGAATAGCCGAACCTTTTTTTCTTTCTCCCCCAGACATAAAGCAAATGACCGATTGAAATCAACGTCCATCTCAGTCCGGGTTTTAAGCCTGTTCTCACCTTGCTTCTGACTTTTTAAGCCAACATAGTAATACCGAATTCCTTTACTTGGGTCTTGCTGTTCTTCTGGAGGAGTAAATGTATCAAACGCGCTAAACGACACTGACACTATGCAAGAAAAGTAATCTTGCTTGAAAGCTTCTCCAGTGCTTGGATCAATAAAAAAGCCTAATTTTTTATTGATTCCTAGTCCACCTTGAACCATTCCATTCAACAATGTCGTTTTTCCGACACCATTTCTTCCAATGACAGCATGTATATTGGTACTAGGCACGGAACCGGCGTTAACCTCAAAACCCAGATTAATTGCGGAGAAAAGCCCATCAGTTGAGCGATTAAAACTGAAACTGTAATCAGTGAGAAGCACCCCCCCCTTAAGAACTCGTGAAAACTGCCCTTTAATGCTAGACAAACTTACACTCGCCAAAAAGTCAGTTCTAAAAACAGTTTCTTTCTGCGCAATTGCTAAATGATCTGATGAATACACAATATCATTGAGGCTTCTCAATAAGCTAAAACGAAGCGAACTAGGCAACTGCGCTAGCTTAGAGTAATAGTCAACGTCTATGCCTAATGAAAAATAATCGTTGCCTAATCGTTCAAACATGGGAGGGAGACTCTCTGAGAGCTTCTCTTCGGCGATTTGATTTACAACACCGATTTTTACAAGGCCAAGCTCTCTATACAACCCTTTGTCATCGTGAAGACTTACATTAAACAATGTACTAAAAGAAGACATTTCATTTTTGATCGGTGTTAGATAAACCGAGCTAACACCACTATGTGGAACAGCCTCTTGTCCAAATAAGATATGATAATTCATCAATAATGCTCTTCGATGTAACCATACGCCTTAGCGAACAGTTCTTTGTCTTTTCCTAAACCAAACTGGGCCAGTGTTAGTAACAAGGCCTTTTGAATCTCTCTCGGGCCACTGTTCGAGCTTTGCCAGCCTTTAAAGCGTTTGGCTTTTACAATCTTGTCTATTTGTTCCACAACATCACCGATAAGCTTAGGGGTGCTTTCAGGGCGAGTTTCAATGAACAGTTTGGTTAATGCTTGTTTGTTATCTTCTTGGGTTACTGGTGAGTCACCTGTTTCACGCTCGGCTTGCACAGTATCTTTTGCGGTATCGAGTAGGCCTTTTAACCAATCAATAGCTTTAATTACACCTGCTTCATAATCTTGGCGTAATTTCTCTAAGCGCTCACCGAGATCGATAAATTTAGGATTACCGCTGCCACGCAGACGGCCCATTAGATCAATTTCAAGCTGGCTTGCGCGCTTCTCTTGTTCTTTCTCAGTCAACGTGAAGATAGCGTGCTCATCCATCACCAACTCATCAATATCATCACGAATACGATTAATATCGGTATGCTCGTGAATCATTTTGATAGTTTCTGGACCTAGCGCAGCCCACACGAGAGAACCTGTCTTCCCTACAGGGCGGACTGATTCATAAATTTGTACCAACCACTTATAATCAGCTCTGTAAGGCGTAAGGAAAGCATCTGGGTTAATCGCAGACCATAACTTAGCTAATACACCGAAAGAGGCTGCAAATTCATCACGCTTTTCATTGGTAGGTAAACAAGCTTGAGCAGCCATGATGCCTTCAAAGCCTTCTAAAGCTCTATCGACGTTAGGAAAGAAGCTTAAGCACTTATCTAGCTGAGTTGGCAGTAGCTCTTTAAAAGCCTCGATGCCTTCTACAACACCGTCGATCTCTTCAGGGTCGTAAGCAAGTGCGGTACGCAAGTTTTCAAATACACCCAGGTAGTCAATGATCAGGCCCATTTGCTTGCTAATATTATTAGTTTCGTACAGACGGTTAGTGCGGCACATAGCCTGCAACAAAGTATGGTCACGCAATGGCTTATCTAGATACATGCAATAACAGATCGGTGCATCAAAACCAGTTAACAGTTTTGCGGTCACAATCAGCAATTGAAGTGGTTGTTTTGGATCTTTGTAATCCTCAATCAGGCTCTTCTGCTTTTGGTCATTACCATCAATCTCTTGCCAGCGTTCAAAGTCTGACTCGATGATAGGAAGCTCAAGGTCTTGCTTCCATTTACGCCAGTCCTTGTTAACCTTGCCTTTCTTACTTGCGTCTTCATCTTTGATTGGTGCTTGGTCGACGTTCATGACCACTTCTACCGCATCAAAACCTAGTTTCTTACCAAGTAAGTAATACATTTGAACACAAGCGTCTCGGTCATAGACTACAACCATGCCTTTCATCTGCTTTGGCTTTACATGGCTTACAAAGTGATTGGTAATATCTTCACTTACCGCCGCCATGCGTTTTGGCGCCTTCAACATAATCGCTAAGCGGCCTGCACGTTTAGACAATGCCATTTTCTCATCATCATCCAGGTCGTTGTCTTTCACCATTTGTTCGAAGGCTTCATCAATCGCTGCACGGTCCACACGAAGCTCAGCCAAACGAGGCTCGAACTTCACCGCATTGGTCGCTTTATCTCGTATAGATTGCTTATAGCTGTAGCGGTTCATATAGCGCCCTTCATCCTCTTCGGCACCAAAGAGTTTGAAGGTATTGCGATCGATACCAGAGATCGGCGTACCTGTTAAACCATAGAAATGTGCATGGGGTAGTGCCCAGCGCATTTTATCGCCGAGGGAGCCCTCTTGAGTTCGGTGCGCTTCATCCACCAGCACGATAATATTGTCACGACTGTTTAGACCGTTTTCATTGCCCTCATCGATTTCGACATCTTTGAACTTAAAGACAGTAGTGATCAAAATGCCGCGACTATCTTGTTCTATATGCTCGCCAAGCTTTCTACAGCTTTGTACTTTGATAAGGTTTTTAACATCGGCTCCACCGAATGTTTCATTGATTTGGCTATCGAGATCTCGACGGTCTACCACAATCAAGACGGTTGGATTTTTCAATTTGTTATCAACACGAAGCATGCGTGCGGCATAGAGCATAAGCAAGGACTTTCCTGAACCTTGGAAGTGCCAAATAAGACCTTTTTTCGGATAGCCTTTTTTTACACGCTCAACAATTTGTTTTGCGGCTTCAAATTGCGGATAACGAGGCAGAATTTTAATGCGTTTAGGTGGCGTGTCTTTACCTGTTTTAACTGTCGAGAACAGCGCAAATGACTCTAACATTTGCAGCAAGGTATCTGGGTTCAACAAGCCTTCGCAACTATCAAGTACGGTAGCTAAACTTGCTGGAATTTCATCTCGCTGTTCGGTTTTATGCCATGGACCCCAGTCTTTCACTCGCGCATTGATTGCACCATAGGCAAAGGTGCGGCCTTCAGAAGCAAAGCACAGAAGGTTTGGTACAAAGAAAGGCTCAACATTTTTCCAATAATGCTTTTGGCCACCCATGAAATCGGCAGCACCATCTTGCCATGTAACACTTGGACGAGTAGCAGATTTTACTTCCCCCACCACCAGCGGAATACCATTCACATACAGAACGATATCGAAAAACACCTCTGTCGCGGCGATGAAGTGAACCTGTTGGGAAACAACAAAGTGGTTGTTTTCAGGGGTATCAAAGTCAATCAACTTAATAGTGATGTGATCACCATTTTCACCAAACGGTAGGCTTTTCTCTGCCATCAACCATTCATGGAAATTCTCGTTGGCTTTGACTAGACCAGTGTGCTTGGCTTCCAGCATCAAGCCTCGAAGTTTGTAGATCACCTCATCAGCATAATCAGGATTTTTACCAATATCAGGGTTTAACGAACAAAGCGCATCTTTCAACCAGGTGTCGACGAAGATATCGTGAGTTTGTTTAGGTAAGCTCTCACCATGGCAGTAATTCCACTTTACTCCGCTTAAACCTTTTAAACGGTCAATAATTCCATTTTCTGTGACGGTTTGTTCGTTAAACATATTAAAGCTCTCGATTTAAAACCCTGGTTAGTAACAGCCTTTTGACTTCATGTGCATCACTAACTTTTTGAGTAAGCACGTTTGAAGTAATATCAAACTGCTCCAAAAAGTCTGAAATCAGCCCTCGTTCTTTCTTATCTGGCATCATGAACTTAAAATTAGCTAGATCTTTTCCATTGATTGAATTGATAGTCGCACCTAAGTTTCGAAGTACTTGCTTTCTATACTCTATTGATTGAAATAAATGAAAAACAAATCGATAATCTTCAGTTCGAAAAAGAGACATAAACGCACCATGCGTCGCATACTTTGCCTGTTCGGTAATTAGAGCCGTTTTTCCAATTAAGTGTTTCGAACCATTCCTCACACAAATCAATATATCATTCACTCGTGCTTGAGACTCTATCGGCACAGTGCAGTTCACGTACACATTGTCTCCTAATACGAAATCACGACCCTTGATATTGGAAGACCTTAAAACAAGGAGATCTCTCTTATTATTAGTTACATCATCGGGAGAATAAGTTAAGCCAGACTTAAATACACCTATCTCTTTTAACTTAGTGCTTTTCCATGTCCCATTGGCACCTGGTAATCTTTTTTTTCCTGATAGGTAATCATTTGCTGTCACTATACGGAGCTTCTCAAAGCTATCTCTTGCGTCTGAAGCCAAAGTTAGTGCTTTCTCTACACTAAATAGCAATTTTATCAGGTCTTTTTGGATATCCTTTGAAGGAAAGCAAAATTCTTGCTCTGCAAGAACTTTCCATTTTATCGTAGGTGATAATGAACCTTCAGAAACAGCAACTGCACGATCCATAAACACATCGGATTGCATAAAAAACGGCAAAAACTCTGGGACCACATTTATAGAATTTGCCTCCAACACCATAGCATGTGCTGAACAAATACAATCCCAATCTGCCACGGCCACTTTGCGTTGATAGGCTCGACGTTTACCAAAAATAATCTGATCTTTTTTTACCAACAGTTTTTGTCCTGAGACATCGCTGGGCACACCATGACGCTTTATTTTTAAGCTGTCTGGGTCTAAATGCTCTAAGCCGACATACACTTCTAGCTCTGTTTCACTCGGTTCAACACGCTTGGAAATATGTTTGGCGATATCACCAAACTTAACCATTTGCCAACCTTCTGGTAATTGTTGCTCACTCATTTATTGCTCCACCTTGGTTTCAACTGTATATCCAAGTGCAACAAGGCTTTGGAATAACTTATTGGTTTGCTTTTTCAATTGCACGCGGCTGATTTTCCATTCTTCGAGAGCATGTTCGATATCATGCACTTCACCATTGTTTTGTGCCTGCACATATAGAGGGATTGACAGGTTGTAGAGGTTCTCTTTGATGGTTTCGATATCCACCAAAGCCGTGATGTCGCTTTGCTGCTGTGGTGTAAAGTAAGCCTCACATAGCACGTCCAAATCAGCATCAGATAAGCGGCTATGGGCGCGCTCGCGGGTTACATGCTCTAGACCATTGATAAATAGGATCTTGTTTTTGCGCTCGACAGGCTTATTACAGTTAAGCACCACTACGCACGATTCCATAGGCGAGTTGTAGAACAGATTTGGGCCAAGCCCTATTACTGCTTCAATGATGTCAGATTCGATCACCTGTTTACGAATTGCTTGCTCTGAGTCACGGAACAACACCCCATGAGGCCAAAGCATGGCAGCACGACCAGTATCTGACTTCAAACTTTTGATGATATGTGTATAAAAACCGTAATCAGCACAACCTTGTGGTGGCACACCGTACATATTGCGCCCATACGGGTCAGCGGCGAACTTTTCACGGTTCCATTTTTTAATGGAATACGGAGGGTTAGCGAAAATAACATCAAACTGTTTAAGATGATCGTTTTCAATAAACTTAGGATCACCTAAGGTATCACCACGCATAACATCGAACTCTTCAATATCGTGTAAGAACATGTTCATACGTGCGATTGCCGATGTCAGCAGGTTAACTTCTTGCCCATGTAGATGAACACTGCGCCACTCTTCGCCTTGCGAGCGTAAATCCATTACAGCATTAAGCAACATACCGCCAGTACCACAGGTTGGGTCATAAGCTGTTTCGCCAGACTTTAACTGCATAATGCGCGTCATTAAATGCACAACGGTACGGTTGGTATAGAACTCGGCTGCCGTATGGCCTGAGTCATCCGCAAACTTTTTGATCAGGTATTCGTAAGCCTCACCCAAGTCATCTTGAGCAACCGACTTAATACCTAGTGGGATTTTACTGAAATGCTGAATGAGATCAGAAAGCAGATGATCGGGTAGTCGCTCTTTATTGGTCCACTGCGCATCACCAAATACACCGTGTAAGCGCTCGTTCTTTGCTTCAATCAAACGCAAAGCATTCTGAATCGCTTCACCAATGTCTTTGCTAGTGTTGCGTACTTTCTCCCAGCTTGCTCCTTCTGGTATATCAAAACGGTGGAACATCGACATTGCAGCGTACTCAGCATCACCTTCATGCAGTTCTAATGCTTCGTTAAACTCTTCTAGGTATACATCTGACAAACGCTTAAAAAATAGCAGTGGAAATACGTACTGCTTGTAATCAGATGCATCAATTTGCCCACGCAGGAACTCGGCTGCGCCCCAAAGTAGGTCTTCTAATTTGTTTTTATTCATAGCTCAAAGCCCTCTTTGATTAACAAGGCTTCTAACTCTTGCTCAGCAACTTCTAAGGCTGCTAATTTTTTCTGGAAATCTTTCAATGCTTCTTCAACTGTAATGGTTTCTTCTTCTAGGGGCTTTTGTACATAACGAGCAATGTTCAAATTGAAATCATTCTCTTCAATCTCGCTATGTGGCACCCAACGAGCGACGCCTTCAATATCATCGGCTTTAGGGCCTTTAGTGCGCATCTGCTGATAGATATTGTAAATGTCGTCAGCTTGCGTCTCTGATAAGGTGTTTTGAGCTCGTCCTTTGGTGTAAATCTCTTCGGCATTAACGATCAATACATGGTCTTTATGTGCTGCGGGTCTAGCTTTACGCAATACTAGAATACAAGCAGGGATGCCTGTACCGTAGAACAAGTTTGAAGCCACGCCGATTACCGCTACGATGCGGTTTTCTTTTAATAGCTTGGTTCTAATTTTACCTTCTGCACCACCACGGAAAAGCACACCATGTGGCAGCACTACCGCCATTCGCCCTTCATCATTCAATGAAGCAAACATATGCTGAACCCAAGCAAAATCCCCGTTAGTTTTTGGTGCTAGGCCAAAGCCAGCACGACCATATGGATCACTTGTCCAATAATCGTAACCCCACTCTTTTAGACTAAATGGCGGGTTAGCGACTACACAATCGAACTTTTCAAGCTGATCATCTTGAATAAACTTTGGGTCACGTAACGTATCACCACGAACGATTTCAAAGTCTTCTTGCCCATGTAGAAATAAGTTCATGCGAGCGATGGCTTCAGTAGTTAGGTTTTTCTCTTGTCCTTTGATTTTTAACAGACGTGGATCACCGCCGTTTTCTTTTACGTGGTGGATGGTTTCAAGCAGCATACCGCCTGTACCACAGGCTGGATCATATACGCTCTCATTCACTTGCGGATCGAGGATATTCACCATAAGACGAACGATGGTACGTGGAGTATAGAACTCTCCAGCTTTCTTATTGGCTTTATCAGCAAAGCGTTTGATGAGGTATTCGTAAGCACGGCCCATATCATCATCACGCACACTCGATACGCCAAGATTAACCTTGTTGAAGTGGTTGAGTAATGTCGATAACAGTTCGTCTGATAGACGCTCTTTGTTGGTCCAACTCGCATCACCAAAAATACCGTGAAGCTGAGGGTTTTCTAGTTCAATTCCACGAAATGAGTCTTTTAATGCTTTACCAATATCTTTGATTTCTGCAAAAACATCTTTCCAATGACAACCCGTTGGAATTTGGATACGGTGAAACATATCACCTTTCGCAAGCTCTTAATCATCTACCTGTACCATTGCATCTGCGAACTCTTCATCGTAGACATCACAGATGCGCTTGAAGAACAAAATCGGGAATATGTAAGTTTTGTAATCTGAAGCGTCAATTGGGCCCGTGATAATGTGGGCCGCATGCCAAAGGTGCGCTTCTAAGTCTTTGAGTTTTATTAATGTCATTACTTGCTCTTATTCTCTTCTATCCACGCTTCAAGGTCTTCACGTTTGAAACGCCAAGAACCGCCGACTTTGAAACCAGGAAGCTTTCCTTCGCTTGCTAATCTATATGCTGTTTTTTCGGCCAACTTTAGGTAAGCGGCCACCTCTTTCAAGGTTAAAATTTGGTCCGTCATTTGATTGCGCTAGCCTTGTCAGAGTTTTGAGGGAAAGTATACAAATGAGAGAATATGAGAAAATTGAGGAATCTACAATGTTTGATGCTTCACTATGAGATTGAGCGCTTAATCTATACCCAAATCACCTATTCTTATTTACCTTATTCACCCTGTAGATACGAGTCACTCAGCCAGATTGCCTCTTGTTCCAAAGCTAAACCTTGTTTCTTCATTTCCTTAACGAGACATTGCAACGTTGAAGACTGTTCTAAAAGTCTTTGGCTGTTTCGCTCGAAAGAATCAAATTCACGGGCAGTATCAACCCAAAGCTGGTTTTGCCCGTAACGTTTCAAAAGTGCCTTCCAGTTAGGCATCATCCAAAACTCTGCTCTTTCTTTAAGCCTCTCACTTAGGCGTCGGAAGTTATTCAGCCCGACTCCATCATAGTCAGCAAAAAAGTAGACCATCGGCGCCCTGTCAGGCACCGATAACCAATCAACCAGTTTGTTGTGTAGCTGCCCTCGGTACCAAATGACGGTTGTGGGTTCGTTATTGGGTAACCAATCTAGACGGTCAAACAATGCTTGGTTTTCCACCAGCCAAATAGAATGATGAGTGTTAAGCTCCCTATTTCTTTCTCCACCCACTTCAAGAGAAAAAACGCCAAACTCTTCTGTCGCTACATTTAAGTGCTCAGTTGGCCCTCCAGCAGACTCCCATAGCGGATTCGCAACCGCTTTAGCCAGCACGTAGGTCACATCGTGGCCTACTCTTCCTTGTTTGCTGCTGCGTGTGGAGGCTATGTTTGCCGCTCGTTGCGGCACAGTTGATGATAAGTCTTGGTTTGGTGCTAACTGATCTAGTGTGACTTTAACGACATCCATATCTAGAATGCCATAGACAACGCCACGGCCTTTAGGAATAATTTGTACACTTTGAGTTTTGCGGCTGAACTCTTCAAGCTGCTTCTTCTGAGATGGTGTTAATGTGCTTCCAGCAATGGAATCAGGGTACACCTCGATTAGTCGCGTTAGTGCTTTAACCAATACCCGGCTCATAATGATGGCTCCACTTGTGACTGCGGCAGTTCTTGGCTTTCTATTGGTTCGAAAATCTGCCAGCTATTGCGGCTAATGTGGTTCTTGCCATTCACTTGGTGGATTGGCACACAATAACGCGCCGTGGTTAACGGTGATGGTGAAGCAAAAATCAATGCAAAACCGAACTGATCAGCAATCTCTATCAAGTTAGCTTGGTTCTTGGTGTCCAGAGCCAACGCCTCATCCAAATAACATAGCGCTTTCATCTGGTGGCGTTTATCTTGCATCAAATGAAGCATCGCAAGGCCTGTTACAAGCTTGGCCATCAATACGGTTCCGTTGGAAGCCGCACTATCAATATCTTCAAATGACTCTTGTTGCTGCCCTTGCTTTGCGACGACAAACTCAAGTCTGAACAAGTCTGCTACCCTCAGCCCTTGGCGAGCATTACCTTCTTCAATCAGCAGGCTCTTCGCTCGATCTAACTCCGCATCATCGAGAATACTGCCTTGATCAAACAGCTCGAAACTCTGACCACTTTCTGTTTGCTCTGCTTGCTGGATTAGTACATTCATCGCATCAACAAGCTGACTCTCTTCAACTGGCTCAATTTTGAATGTTTTGAGATCCGATAACTGTCTATGACTGATTAATCGGTTGAATTCCTTCATCTTACTTTGTAGTGCATAGAGTCCACTGCGCAGCTCTCTTAGACTCGCTGTGACGTTTACCACCGCCGAGCGGGCGCGTCTTTCCAGCGCTTTCTTTTCATTATCTAAACAATGACTGAATTGAATGATGCCTTTTAACTCTTCATCTTGAGTTTGCGCCATCTGGAACTTTGTAAGCCCCTCCTGAGCTAAGTCATTTTTTATTTGGCGCAACTCTTTGGACAGTTTATCTAGGTCTTTGCAATCCTCGATGTACTGTTCGAAACGAATAGGTAGATACTCGAGAGACCACTCGTCCATCACTATCCAAGGGGTATGAGGTTGATCCGAAAGCATACCAAACAGCGCTTGATCATCAATTCTCTGTTTTTTTAGCTTTTCGACGCTGCTATCGTCCGAAGACAGCTGACTTAACTTATCCGCAATCTCACCAATTTGCTGTGCCAGTTCATTGTGCTTCTTGTCTGCATTATCAAGAGCTGTATTGATCGCGACCAACTGGCTCTCAAATGTCTGTCTTTGCTCGCTTCGCTGTGTCTGACCTTTTGTTAATTGTTGCAGCTGTTCGTAGTCCCTCAAGTCCTGTTCACACTGTTTGACTGCTTGATTTAATTCACTCTTTTTCCTCTCAGCAGCTTCACTTTCTCTACTTACTTCAACTAGTTGTTTTAGCTCTGTTATTTGCTTATTAACATCGCCTATTTCCTCTACCAACTCCTGCTCTGTTTTTTGAACATGCTGTGGAATAAGCTCCTCAAGGGAAAGTTTTAAACCTGAAAGCGAAAGTTGCTCAGACGACTCATCATTGAGCATGTTTCGAAACTGATTGATGTCAAACAAATACTGCGAAGGTGGCAGTAGCATCACTTGTTGGCTAAGTACTTTGTTCAGCTTTTCTAATTCATAATCATTGAGCACTTTAGAAAGATGAAGGTATAAATTGTCACCCAAAGTTTGATGTTGAGATTGCAACCTTTGCAGCTGATCTTGTTTCTCTTTAAACTGTTTGCCAATCGCGGCAGAAGAGGACCTCTGTGATTGAACACACAAGACCGCCTGAGCATCATATTTTTGCTCCGCAGTTTTCAATTGACTCTCTAAAAAAGATTGACCCGGGATCAAGGTAAACCGCTCTTCCAGCTCTTGTTGCTGCTTCTCGATACGGTTTAACTCTTCCTGTTTATTGGTCAAATCTGAGCGCTCTCCTGCACGGGCAATATCTTGGCTTCGGAGATCACGTTGTGTTTGCTCAAGCTTAGTTTTTTGCGTTGATAAATTCTCAGTCAGCGTTTGAGTATGACCATGCCAATCCTGCAGCAATTCATTAACCTTCGGCTGGCATGCGGCGATCTTTCCTCGTAACGACAAGGTACGCTCAAACTTTTGCTCGAGCTCTTGAATCATTGCCAGATTATTAACGGCTGCTAGGTACTGCTGACGCTCTTGGTTGATGTCTTGGAATGCTTTTCCCCATTCCTGCTTAAAATCGATACTGGCATTGGGTAGTTCTCGGCTGAATATCTTCAACAAATAGTCCTTGACATCACTCGAATTGAGCTTATCGAGTCTGAGCGTTTTGGTGAGGACTTGCTGGAACGAACGAGCGTCACTTACATGTTCAAGTTTGAACACCGTAAAGTCGATGTCGCTGGTCTTCTTACTTTTTGCACCGCCATAAATCGAGTGTCGAAACTCTTTATCATTGAATTTATAGACTCGATGCTTCTTTGTCGCGAGGTGGTTGACTAACTTTGGTTGGGCAACAATGTTGCCATCATCCATACGAAAATCATCTAGGTTTAATTCCCCCTTATAAGCGAAGTATTCGTAGTCATAACCTACTCCTTTACCAACACAGCCAAACACCACGGTGCCAGTTTGCGGTAGGATAACTTCTAGCAGAATGTAAGCGCTATTGTTCGGGAAGTAAAAACGGCGAGCTTTCTCTAATGTATGAGAGCCAAAATCCATCCTTCTTTGATCGATGATGAGTAGAAATTGAAGTGCGTTGATTAAGCTTGTTTTGCCATGGTTATTTGGCGCAATTAGTGACACTGAGTCATCAAGAGGAAGTTCTGCTCGCTGGTACCCAGCACTGCCAATTAACGCTAAACGTTGAAAACCGTAACTTAGCATGATTCATCTTCCTCATAATCTGCCACATCGATTTCGGATGCTTGTTCAGTGATAGCTTCGAAATGGTCTAGGTAGCGATATACCGAAGGCAGCAAACACCAATGATTGTTCTCTTGAGCGGCAAAGCCTTTTCGCACTGCGTTGTCGAGTATCTTTGTGAGTGCATCTTGGTCGAGCTCTTCTGCATCCAAAAGCTCTTGATGCTTTTCGTAGACATCATCTAGCAAGGCATTATCAATCGTCCATTGGTAAAACTGACCAAGGGAGCGGCCGCTATCAGCTTGATGGTCAAATATAACCATCAGCAAGAGTGCTAACTGGCGTGATTGTTTATTGATGTTCTGGTTACCATCTTCATCATGGAACCAAGCAAAACCCCGTCCATCAATGCGCAAATCAAAACCTAAGTTAGCAAATAGGTGCTGGTACTGCTCTGCTTGCTGTTCTAGCTCATGCCATAGAGCAGCATCCGTCGAGCGATTTAGGTACCGGCCAGAATTAAAAAGGTTAAATAGCTCAGTCAGATGAGCCAGTTCATTTAAATCGATTTTGCTCGTTTGCATTATCAACATCCTTTGCATTTGTTGAGCTAGTCAACTTCTTTATTTCGTGAGGGTGGTAGGTTACAGCTACTGTGTTCAACGCTGTAATTCTTGAGCTCGCCCCTAATGAGCTTTGCCACTGAGGGTCACGGACAAGCTCGTGATAGAGTCGCAACAGCTCGGCATCTGGTAGATGCTGATAGTTTCCTCTGAGCCACGTCATTAGATTCGCGACCGGTAGCGAGTCGGCAAGTTGTTCCCTCAGAAGCTCTTCATCAACCCAGTTGATCATTGGACTTTCAGTCGCTTCCTCTTCATCCGGGAACGGCATAGAGCTAGGTTCAAAGTCCAAGAATTCTGCCATCAACTCACGAACTTCATTACCCAATTGAATTTTAGTCACGCGGCTACTTTTCCACATAGGCAAACCTTCGGCATTCAGTCCTCGCGCTAAACCCTTTTTACGAACTTGGCTTAGCTGCTTGCTGATAACCGCTGAAAGTTGATTGTGTTGTCTGGCTTCCTCTCTTAATGGCAACAAAGTATCGGAACATTGCTGAGCAATGACTCGTCCTTGGTATCGAAGATCTTTGACTTGATAAGCTATCTGACGCATTGCCAGCCTTTGTTGATACAAAGATCCGCGCATGGAAAGTATGTCAACGGCAGTATCAAGTGCTTCTTCAGCCTTTTCTAATAAGGGGTAGAAACTACCTCCAAGACCACTATCCATCATTTCATTCATGGGTTCTACGTATTGGTCATACACTTCCAACACTTCACGGTAACGACGTTCAATTGGGACACTGGTGTCCGCAGACTTCGCCAATTCTGCTATTTCAAATATTGCTTGTTTGTCCTGAGTTAACTGTTGGGTAATTTTTCTAACCAGTTCCGACAGCCTGTTCGCGCCAGTACGAAGTAAATCGTTGTCCGCCACATCGAGCCCTTCTAACACTTGGCTGGTGGCGTCTTTAATCGCATCAACTCGCGCTTTTAGCACTGCTGATAGGCCTAACTCATGCTCTTGGGTTAAGCCTCTGACAAAGTCCACAACTAGCGTGTTTAGCTGATAGTCGCTGCTGCGATTGATAGGCTGCAATATGTCTGCATTAACAAGACTGGTGAGCACAGTATTACTTTCCGCATTTTTACTTTTGTACTGATTGATCACCTGTTCAAGTACTCTCAGCTCAAACGCTGGAAACTCTCTCGAAAGCCGAGTTAACTGCTCAATCACCTCCCAATGTTGGTGTAGCTGAAAGGTGAGACTTTTAGGTGCCGCCATCTGCCATTGCCTTATTTGTAAAGTTAAATCCCATCAAACCTTGCTCGACGTTGACTCTTAGATATCTCGACAATAATATGACGTCAATAGCGACAGGTAAATACTGATTACATACACACGTCGCATAAATAGACAGGAGTTAGATTATGAGTAAATGGCCAATACATTGGGATCTGCTGTTCCGCTACAGAATGATAGAAGTCATCGCGCTGTGGGAAGGACGGTTAACAACCAGTCACCTGATTAGGAGCTTCGGTATAGGCAGGCAGCAAGCTTCAAAAGACATCAACACCTATCTAGCCGATATCGCGCCAGGAAACCTTGTTTATGATAAACAGCTGAAAGGCTACAAGCCCAGTGATAGCTTTAGCCCACAAGTAACAAAGGGTCATGCTGATGAATATTTGCACATTCTTTCGAGAAGTGAAGATATAACCATCACATTTAAAGAACTCGATATGGGGTTTGAGAGTGTCTCGATGATTCGCCCTATTACTCGTAATATATCACCACAAGTTTTGCGGCCTTTAGTTCAAGCTATCAGAGAAAAAAAACGTGTCGACATAAGCTACACATCGCTCAAAGACGGCATTGAAGTCGAGCGGATTATTTCACCACATACATTGGTTTGTACGCCCCTAAGGTGGCATGTTCGAGCTTACTGCGAACATGCTAAAGATTATCGCGATTTTGTTCTCAGCCGCATAAGAGGTATTCCATGCCTTGAGGCTAAAAATGTAATGGGGAAGTTCAACGATGACCGATGGAATACTCTTCTCGCTATTGAGTTGATACCGGACCCAAGACTGACAGAAGCTCAGGCCGCTGTCGTTGCCCATGACTACGGTATGGAAAATGGCACACTCACAATTCCAACCAATGCTGCGTTGGTTCGCTACGTTCTCGATACCTACAACATCGATACTAATGTGCTAGATTCGAACCCTAAAGGTCAGCAGATTATTGTGGGGAACTTTGAGGAATTGAAGCCGTATTTGGTTTTTTAGTCATGAAAATAATCAAGAACTTCTTTTTTCATCCTTACTAACAAATAACTCATTTATAATAGAAATATAACGCTCCGCCACACTGCCAACCTCACGGTATGCCATTTCTAGGATCATGGATACTTGTTCATTGTTCTCAAGAGGTACGTAGTATTTCCCGTCCATATAAGCTTCAATTGCCTTGATCTTGTCATCACACCCTTCTAGGAATTCACGAAAATCTTTGCTGGCCTTTACGCTGTTACATTCTTTACAGCTCGGAACCAAATTTCCTAACCTATGCTCTCCTAGATAAATCTTGTTGATGGGGATCGCATGTTCAATGACTAATTCTTTTACCTCCCCACAATAGGCTCATTGATGATTAAAGTAGGCTTTGGTTACCTGCCAGTCCTCTTCAGAAGACTGTTCTGTTCCTAGGTTACTAAGGATATTTCGTACTAATAGGTTTTGAGTATTACCTCGATAACGACTATTGGCTCTAGGGGTTGGAACTGATGGCTTTCGCGAAAGTGTTGCTCTCACTTCAAGTAAATTACTCTCCAACTCAGATTGCTCGTAATCGATACCGATTCGCTTCAGGTACTTAACAAAGTAGACGGCGTCTTTCTCAAACCATTGGCTACTTGTGCGAATAGTTTTGCCGCGTACTAAGTAGACTTTTGTCCAGTAACGCTTTGATAAATCAGAAGGAAGATTGTTGATTGGCATCAAGAAAGGAAAGTTGATGTTAAAGTGCGCTTAGAGTAATCAGCGTCACAAAGGCGCTAGAACTCTTTGTGACTTTTTTGTCCACAGTACTCCAGTACCTTCGGTAGAAGCGCTTGTACTAACTTTCCTATTTTCATACATAACCTCAAAATTTAGAATCATGAACACCAGTATTAAGTCTATAGCCATATGTTGAATCTATTAACTAAAAAAGCCTTTCGCCGCTCTATCACGAACTTGCACCCGCCATTCCAGCCACTCGTTGATATCGCTTTCCAGCCATGCAACGGTTCGAGAACCAATTGGCACACTCACTGGAAACTCGCTGTCTTTAATCTTTTTGTAAATAGCTGATTTACTTAAGCCTGTCTTTTCTTTTACCTCAGGTAATCGCATGAATTTCATTATGTTTTCCTTCTTTTTAAACTTTTTTACAGCGCTAAAGACCCGGCTAGGGGTATGAGGGAGTCCAAGGACGTCCATATACCGCAAGCACAAGAAGACAGAGCGTCCGCTCCGATTACTGACTAGCTGTAATTATTGAATAAGATGAATGGTGGATTTGATGAGTAGCACTGGGTAATTTCCAAACTTTAGCTGAATCATCATTACCTTCCTTACACTGCTGACATTCAATAATGAAGTACTCATACCTCGACCATTCATAGATAAAGGCAGTCTGCGAATGAAAGTCCGAGCAAGTCCATACCCGTCCACATATCGCCTCAACGAAATGTCGAGTCGATTCAAACAAATTTCAGGTACATATCATTCTCGTGCGTATACCCATTAGAAGGAATTCATTTATGCACGAATCAAGTAATAAGCAATATTCATTTCATGGGCCAGTATCAGCCCACCAAGTACTAGAGAAAGCCGCTGAAATCATCGCGGAGAAATACTTGAGAGGAGATGCGTTCTGTAATCCAACCGCAACCAAGGACTACCTGAAGTACAAGTTAGCAAACTATGAACGAGAAGTTTTTGCCGTCATGCTGCTCGATAACCAACATCGACTTATCGAATTTAATGAGTTGTTCTTTGGGACGATTGATGCCGCCAGTATCTACCCTAGAGAAGTTGTTAAGCTCGCACTAGAACACAATGCCGCTGCGGTTGTGTTCGCCCATAATCACCCTTCAGGCGTTGCTGAGCCATCACAAGCTGACAAACGCATTACCAATCGATTAAAGGATTATTTAGCACTAATTGATGTGCGCGTACTCGACCACTTCGTTATTGGTGAAACTTGTGTGTCCTTTGCAGAGAGAGGTTGGCTATGAATAATGTTATCAAACGTAATTTCAAACTCGACCTGTTCCACCAGCTTGTCGAAGTGCTGATTGAGCAATATGACATTCCCACCGAAACAAAACGAGTGGCGCTTAATCTCAAGGTCGCAAGCTTCTATCGAAACCGAAGTGGGATACAGCCTGTAGAGATTCAACTTGAACGGGCTAACTCTAATGAGCCTTGGGAGGTGCGATTTGTCGCTTCTTTTGATTACCCCACACCAGAAGCCGAGAGCGTTGATGTTGCATTGTATTTCAACTTCAAGCATCAATGGTTCTACCAACCAGACATCCAACGATGCGAGCTCAATCGGCCTGAGGTGCAGTCGCTCTTCATTAGCTGGCTTAAGGCGTTCACCAACCACCTAAAGACGTCACAGTTCGATACACAGACTCTAACTGTCGTCAGTCAATTCAAGTAATCGCTTCTTCCCTCCAGCTCAACGACAACTACCTAGTAATCAACATCTATCCATTGAGGAATTCATTATGTCTACCAATACACCTGTAAAAGCTTTATTCAACAAATGCTCACTACCCATATCAGTTAAGCTTCAAACTGCTCTGCTTAAACACATCAACACTCAACCTAACCAATCATGCGACCACTTCACGCTGAACTTTCGTGATACGACCTACAGTACAGAAGCTGGTGGTTATCACCCTGTAGAGATAGCCTTGCAAAAAGATAGTGCTGAGCGTTGGTCCATTATCTACATCACAGATTTTGCGTACATGGGGAATTACTACCCTGAACTAGAAAGAAGTGTTGATTTCGATATTGGCAACAACATGGCTTTCTTCACGGGCGTAGGTTGGCAAGCAATCGATGCTTATGGAGTCAATGATTTCTACAAGATATGGGAGAGTAACTTTCTGTCGTACTTAGATATGGAGTCTTATGATCAGATTGAAGTAAGTAGTTGATACCAAGCTTGATGCATCCTCAATGGTAGATACAGGTGTTGCTACTGCACCTGTACTTTAAATCTCATTGCATGAATGATGAACTCATTACTCATCCATTCTTAGTGGTTATAATCAAAGTCAAAAGAGAAGAGAAAAAAGAAATAAGGATGTCGTACTCCGTACTCCATTTGCTTTATAGAGACCCAAGCCTTTTTTACCTATCTCTCTACCCACCTGACCCTAGTACTCGAAAGTGCTAGGGCCAAGAGCAATGATGACTCACTACTCTCATAGATATAGGTAAGTTGAGTAAAAAACCTCAATGATCATGTTTCAGCCACAGTTCTTCAACGTATCCGAGAAGTATTCGATTGAAAGTAATTTCAAATCTATATCATTCAGGTGACTCGCCAATGATTAACAAAGTAGGCCATCAAACCGACTCAACGCCAATAAAAGCGGCATAAATGCCCCTGGCATACCAGAGGCTGAATTTTCTATTCGATAAGGCAGGTATTGCCACATCGCTCTATACGATGGTGAGTTCTCATTAATCACTAGAGCATAACAAGTACCTGACTCTCGCCATGACAATAACCAATAAACCCACCACAACGGAACAGTTGTCTTTGGCTTTTGAGCTGTATCATCGCATCCCAAAGGGCCGAAAGGTTACGGCTCAGCAGCTACAACTCGAATTATCTCATGCAGGGATTGAGCGCGATATTCGAACGATACAACGCAATCTTGATGTCGTTGTTCAATATCTCGATGTAGACAAAGACACTAGAAATAAACCCTATGGATACAGTCGAGAACTGATCAGCCAGATCGTACTAGGCCCAAGAGAGTCTATTGTGTTACAGCTAGCAAAGGCTATGGTGACTGACGTTCTACCCACTCCTCTACACTATGCGGTCGAATCTGCATTTCAACTAATACTGAACCACCAGCACAGCTACCCAGGGGTACAGCAACCAAATGGTCAATCCAAGAAGGTGAATACCAATATTGATCGCAGCTCTTACTCTGAAATTACTGAGCTAACCAGTACCTTTGAACCGTTATCCTTGGCATTGACTTACCAACGCCTGATATCCGTTACTTTTATAAACGAACACGTCATTGAGGGTATCAAGCCCCTCGGCTTAGTGCTGTCATCCGACACTTTTCACCTTGTTTACCAGCACACCAATAGCGAATACGACAACCTTCCACTGAATCAAATCAAAACGGTTAAAGTACTCACCTTTCATTTTGATTACCCCTCAAGCTTTCAACTTTCTGATTATCAAATCCGTCATCAAACCAGTCTACATGCTGAACCAGAAGACATTTTAATTATTCAGTAAATCAATCCGGCAGGTAATGCCACATCATGCATTAACCTAGCGGTGTTTCAACATCTGCGAACTTATGGGGCCACTTACTCCCTTTCAACTCGCAGAGCCATAGCACTACTTGAATTACACCATGTGTGGATCATCAGCTAAATCTCCAACCTGATTGATACACAAAGGCAGAAAACATGATGTATGCAAAGTAGCGCCTTGTCTTCGCTTACCCAAGGAACTCAAGTCGAGAGGGCGGCCGCCCTCTCAGTATGGCCTTCTAAGCTTGGTAACCGCGCAATACTAGTCAGATATCAATAACCACCTACAAACACCACACATCAAGTCCTACGTCGTTAATTCGCCCTAAACAAATTAAACCAAACCACTTATAACTCAATGAGGAAACCAACATGAAAACAATGATTAAAACTATCGCGATAGCAACAGCTGTATTATCAATGAATACGTTTGCTAACACTGCTATCGAAAGCTTAAGTATCGAAACCATCAAGCAGGAGCTTACACCAGTCCAAATCGAGCAAGTTCTAAAACAATGGAAAGCGAGTCAGCTAGAGAGCCTTGAAACAAAAGCTCAGGCTATTTCTGACCGTGCGCCAATTGAAGCGCGTCGTGAACTAGTCAAGCAGCAAATCGACCATGAATACAAACAAACGTTAAATGCGTTTGGTTTGTAGTGAACTGTAGGGAGTTTCGCGCTCCCTATTTTTTTGGCCATATTCACATTTAGATACCTCGTGGGGTCGGCTCCCGCTTTAACCGACTCGCCTATCAACAATCCCAAGCTAGCGTCCCTTGAAATATATATTATTAAATAAAAAGGCTTTATTTCGAAAATTAGACTGATCTCATCATATGTAGGGTACCCTCATTGGTAGCATATTGATCCGAAAAATTGTTAAAGGACTCTGTGCTATGACCCATGATTTTCGTTTAGAAGAACAAGAAGAACAATACGCAAAGGAAAAGGAACATAAAATTAAAAAACTAGTCGAACAAGGTATGAGCGAGACTGACGCAAGGCAAGTGGTTGAAGATGAAGAAAATCACGATCCAACTAAAGGACCTTTTTTGAAGTAAAAATAAAGCCTGACAATCATCTTAACAGGGGAGCGTTTACTCCCCTAGCTAACTATTGCGCTGTTAATAACCAAATAAAACACCCACACTTCAATTTGATTACCTACCGTCGGCTAGTCGCAAAGTTCTTACCTTTGTTACCATACAGCTTAGTTTCAAATTTGGCTAAATAGCTTAACCTATGAAATACCGTATTACATTGTTCTGGGTAGTCCTGTGCGTTCTTGTCTAAGCTATAAACAGGGTTTTCAGGAATATGTATGAGAGATATTGAACTTTCTGGAGAAAGCGCCAATGCGCTTGCCCAAGCTCGGTAAATTCTGCCTGCAAGGTTGTTATTCAATTCACCGTATCTACCAAAACCAAAATAGGCATCTCTGTTTAGAACCAGAGCAACATGATAATGAGGATTTACAGATTGACTGATTTCTTTAGCCCAAACATAGCGAACAGTACATCTGTAGTAACGCTTACCTTCTCTTTTTTTCTTAGCTCCATCAGCTTGCAGTTGTGCTTTAAAAGACTCAATGAAACGTGTAATCACTGAAGAGTCATACTCCAAAGGATAGTCAGGACAATCTATCCCCTTAGGTAAATGCAGATCAAAACGAAGTACAGCTACTCTCGAATACTCCTCCATAGCTTTATTAAGTACACTTCTAATTCCATTTAAATATTCAGAACATAAATCATATTTGGCAATAACATCTAACCCATCAAATGTAGGGTTATTTAAAATAGTTAAACGTTTAGTCGAATACATAATAGTTCCCAACAAGTAACAATTAGAGTTAAATATAAACATATTTAAATATAAACATATTTAAATATAAACATATATTACCCTACCAACCATTAACCTTGTAATAGTTGTGAGAATAAAAATAAAAAAAAGAGGGATCACCTGAAATAATCAATACCTAAAGGTTAAATAAACTCTGATAAAACATTTACACGACATCCAAATAAAAATATCAATCATGTTATTTTTCAAGTGATTTGTTTAGTTAAAAATCTCATTAATTACTTGATATGAAGTCTCAAGGTTATAAATGTTCAATTCCAATCTCTCTCTTCTTTTAGCCTCAACCCAAGCCGCCACATCACTTTCTAACCACCGGGAAGCTCTAAGGCCGACTTTAATACACTGCGGAAAGTGCCCTGTACTCATATAGTGATAGATCGTTGTTTTACTAAGCCCTGTCAACTCTGCAACTTGGGCTATTCGTAGTAACTTCATTTTCTCACCTAACTTATTCATTAAAGAACTTCGTCGATTAATATTAATAGGTCATGTTTAAGTTGCTCGGCATCAAATGCATCTTGTGGATATAAATCAATAACTCTAGTTCTATGTATTACCACCTCTTTAAATTTGTTTGTTCTCTTTAATTCATCCAATGCCAAATCCAGATCCTTTTTCTTTCTTGTCCCATTAGGCCCATATTGAAGTAGATCATTCCTCTTTATATATCGAACCCCACACAAGGACTGATTACAAAACCAAAAATATAGATTATCAGCATCTACCACGTATTTTGGTGGAGCAGAAAAAACCTTCATGAACTCCTTTGAGAAATAAGCAACTAAGTCAATTGCTTCCAATAACGTATCTAAAGATATTTCTTCTGCTGATAAATTATCGAAACTATGAACTAGGGCTGCCAACCTAGCGATATTTTCAGGCAACTTTGACGCGTGATCCTTTGCATGCTCAAATGCGCCATCTGGTCCCATCTCTAGTTCAATATGATTAGCTATATCAAACCAAGCTTTTTTTGCTTCATTGGAAAAACTAACCGTTCTCTTGTTCGTATAACCTGATAAGGCAGCGGACTGTGACAACAGCTGGTGGAGCCTTTTGTTAAACAGATTCAAGTGATCCTCAGAATAATCAATACCGTAGGATTGCCTAAAACCACAATTAGATTCCGGTGCGCAGACAAGGAATCGAGACAAAAAACCATTTCCTCGAACGTCTCCTTTCGTTTTATTCATGAACCGATCTAAAGCACTCCATTGTGTCATGATATTCATTGTCAATCGGGCACCACCTACCGTGAATGAGCCAGTTGATTTTCTGTTTACCGTAATTTCATCACCACTCCAAATAGAGTTAAGGTTTGCTGTCTGAGACATGATTCGACTATTCAACAACACACCTCCTTCACTAGAACCAAGATAAGCATTGGGAATATGCTCGCTTAAGTCACTGAGCAGAGCCTCTATGGTACTGTCTTCAAAAATCAGAGAATCAAGTGCGGGTTTCTCCGGCTTACTAGACTCGTGCTCTATCAAAGCATTCACTAGTTCGTCATATGCCTCATCTAAATCGATAGATTTCTCTATCTGAGCCTTTTTCTTGTCATGAAGTCTTGATCTAATCGCGTACTCCTTTAATTGGCTTTGGTGATGCTCCATATTTTCTCTATGGAATAACTTAATCCCTTTCGTAAGTAAATTTTCTACAGACGATTTCCTCTCCCCAGACTCGGCAATGCTCAGTGACATCAAAGAGACTGGAGCAATTTTACCCGTTGGCAGCTCTACATTTATCAAGCCCTGCAATGCTACAGATACAGCACTGATCGTGGTCAAATACACCATAGGTGATGGTGCTTGAGTAATGTCTGCTGCTTCGTTAAACGCCTTAGCTATTAAGTCTGACTTAGCGACATTCGGAGTAATTTCACAATTTACTGGAAAGTAAATTTGACGTTGCTGTCTCATAACCAATCCTTCGAGTTAACCATTATCTTTGTGCGAAAATTCAGCTTTAACTGTAGATTGATATTTCATCTGGTTGACCCAAGAAATTATGTCTTCTAGCTTCCACCCTACAGCTCTTGCCCCCAACTGAATTTTTGACGGAAATGTGGGATCAAACCTTGGTGATTTAGGGTTTTGTTTGTCATAGATAGTTGACCGTGACAGGCCAGTCATCAACGCTATGTCTTTCAAGCGAAGGATTTGATTTGAATGTGGTGCGTGATGGTTTTGCATATTGCTTCTCCCAAATTGATTTGATGGGAGAAGTAAACACTAAGTCAGAGAATAGGAAAAAGGAGCCACCGATAGGAAGCCCCCAAAAACGGTATCCTTAAGCCTTTGAGGACAAGGCTCTGGACTCCTAAAAAATTTTTTCAATTTATTTGTATTTATCCGGTCTCAACATCATTTCAACTCCGTTGGCACTGCTCGACTTGAGCCCCAGTTCTGTCTCGAGTATGTAAATGACGTCTTGAGTTATTGTGCGCACTTCAGCCTTATCTTGGTTGTGCTCTCCGACCCAGTGTGTATCAAAAATGCCCTTCAGCTTCTCGAAGTATTTGTTTCCAGGTTCTTTTTTACTACGATTGATGATCCACGTTCCCCCTTCTCTGACATGCTTTGGCTTGAAACATTTATGTTTGCTGAATAAATAACCAGATGTCCCACCAGATATGGGCTTTTTCCCCATTTCCAGAAGTTCAAAAGCGGCTTTTGAAAGTTCCACGAATGCTGTTGATATATGGAACCTAGGTTCCAAAAAAAATCGACTAGTTTCATAGTTGGAGTTGTCAAAGGTTACAAGTGATAGATGCTCTTCCAAGATGCAACATTCCGACTGCGTTACAGAACAATTTTCGATGATATCAACCGGGTGATTATACTGTTCTTCTCCGCTGTATTGGTTACAAAGTACATAATCCAACTCTCGGTCCGAAAACTTGATCTTTCCTATTAGAGCGCTTTCAAGGTTCGCTCGGCTATCAGTTTCATCAATACTAAAACTGTATCTTGATACAGGCACAGACTTGCACAAACTGTATTCACGAGTATCGTTATCGTAAACGAAAACAGCATCAAACTTACTAAGCTTCAGCTGATGAAGCGCCAGTAACCTGAGGATATCACTATACTTCAACTGTAAGTATTCGACATGAGCTAACTTTGTTGATGCTGCCAAATCCGAAGTGTGAATATGAGGTTTCTCTGAAGGAGAAAAAGATTGCCCATCTAAGAGAAGAATTCTTAACGGAAGCTGTGTAACAACGTTTGACTCACTTAAAACAACGTCCTTTTTCGTTAACTGGTCTAACTTTGGATCTATCGCCCATACATTCATAGATGCCGGAACTTTTATTAGCACCGGGATATGCAGATCAACACACTTTCTCAACTTATCACTAATTGGGGTTGCAGGGTCAACTTCATCAAGTCGACAAAGCTTTTTAGTCATCTAGGTCTCCTCGCCTCATAAACTAGCCGCTATGAGTTGCTATTAGTAGCAGAAATAGCAACAGTGCGCCGCTAGTGAGATCAAAACTTCTCTGAGAAACATGACACGCTACTACTTGGTGGTAAGCTTTCAAAGCCGATTAGAATGCTCATCTTTTCGTATTGTGCCTCCAAGGTATTGACAATGTTAAGAAATTAACTTAGGGTTTCTTTGACTAAATTGCAGTCGGCTATCGAGTACGTTACTCACTTTTCCGCTCCCCTCTTATGCACGGGAGGTTTCAGCTGCAAATCCGGAGATTGCTCCGGTTAATTCTATATGTGAAACCTAACTCCCATTTTTATTGGAGAAAACTATGTGCAGGATAGATGCGCCATTTGGCAATCGCTCCCTCGATGAAAAAAAAGAACCCGTTGAACGTTTCATACAAGCACTTGACGAATTTGAAATCCAAGGCAATTTCCGAACGTTATTGATTAAACACTTTTCAGAAAATTGGATTGATGTTTTTTGCAGCTCTTCACACCTTGAAGAAGCGTTGGCTACTGCTAACAAACAGAACTCTGAACCAGAAAAATGCATAGCGCTTGCGTTTTCCCAAAGTATAAACATACGTTTTCGGTTACAACCATTTCGTAATGATGAGTCTTATAGCGAGTCATGGCTTTTCAAATTATTGACTGATGTGGCAAACAGGTATTTTCCAACCTCTCCTTACAGCTTCTATAAAGCGGGGATAGAAAGACACTTTAGTTCATATGCTTGGTTTGTTCGAAATCACTATGGTGATCAGCTTTTTTTCACAAAAGCGTTCTTCAATGATGATGTATTTGGCTCTCTAAATAACAATGAGAGAATGGGCATTTTTTGGGATTGCTTCTACTTTATAGCTCCACCGTTTGACTGTTTAAAATACCGCTCAGATGCATCCTCGTTACTCAAGGAACTACTATCGCTGGCTACATCAAATGTTATTTCTGGACCACACAACGAACACTCGAACTCAATCCTATTAGGTTTAAAGTTTTTAAAAACATGGCTCAAATATGATGCTGAAATGGGACGTATTTCTTTTGATTCATCTACGTTTTTCTGGGACTCCCCATGGGAAAAGCTTGAATCCTTAATTTGGCAACAACCCTTAGACAATGAAGAGATACATATCTCTCTGAAAAACTGGCTGGATAATACAAAGCGAGAACTTGAGAAGCTTCTACTTCTTAACTTTAACTTAGAAAATGCTTCAGAATCTGAGTCTAAAGAATGGGCTAACCATATAGAACGATATTTTGGCGATATCTACCGACACCTTCAGAACGATATTGACTGGAGAACATACGAACACGATAAGTTTGATATTCGCCTGAAAAATGAGCTCGAAGATTTATGTTCTCATTTAACTCGTGAACAATTAGAAGCATGGATCCAATGGTCAGTTCAGCAAGATTTTGACTTTGTTTTGAGCAATAAGAAAAAATTGGCAGAATTGTCTAAAAGCTCTGAAAAATGGGTATGCGAAACTTTTTTCGTTACTTGGAAAAGACTTTTCTTGAACAATCTGAACAAATTGAAAGTTGAAGAACAACTTCATGTTTTATCTGCTACTTTTCCTGGAAGAAGAGGAGAATCATCCGAGTTTATCTGTGCCGGTTCTGAATGGTGGCATGGGCTGTTTAGTCAGTTTCCAGAAACAGATGACTTTCCTAAAACGTTAATCCCAGAGTGGACGATCACTGCCACTCGTTGTTTACACGAGCAAAACTTACTTCCATATATCGATAAAAGTATAGGTATTTTAAGAAAAGAAGTAACCGAAGCATGCCAGCCTGAAGAGCAGAAAAAGCATGATAGCCAGCTCAAACAACTACTAGAAGGGCTTGATCGTTTACAGCCTAATAAATCCTTTCGTCATCGACTTTTATTAATGCGCGCCTATGCTCTACCGCTATCTGATGAATCGATTTCTTTGGGAAATCCATTGAACCAAAGTAATCTAACTCAATGGTATATTCCAGTAAGTGATCTAGCTACTCGACTGTTTGAGAAACCCCTAGATTTTAAATTGACCGAACCTGCTGAAAGCCGTTTGAAGGCTTTAATAGAGCCTTATGTAACATGCACAAATGACTTAGCAGAGTTTTGCCTAAGCCGTTTACGCCTTCGTAAAGGTGAAAAAACATCAGAAAAACAATACACAGCTAAACAAGTAGTTGAGCAGTCTTCAGTTTGGCGACAAGGGTACTTAAAAGCATTAACTGAGCTAGGGATTGATCTAAACGGTAAGGTTCATAAAGCAGTGTATTTCATCAAACAGTCGGATCCTGATCCTGATGTACGCGCAATCGCAAGTGAATGTTATAAAGCAGTTCGCAGAAGAACAAAAAAGAACCCTACTATTCCTGATTTGAAGCGAGGCATCATTGCCGCAGAATGGTGGCTGCTTATCTGCCAACGACAAGATCTTGAGCTAACGATAAACCATGAGGACGCTCTCAAAACCAGGCGCAACTTAATGCGCAACCCATAAATCACATTTAATTCATTCATCTAATCTTGGTGTACTGGAGCCCGATGCTCCTACTCTGACGTTTTCCGTCCGCCATGTAAAAACTTTACGGTCTACAAGAGTAGACCTGTCAAGGAGTATACGTATGCGTACAACAAATCATTTTGTTTCTAACACAGCTAACTTAACAACCTCTAAGCAATTAAATGAACTAGTAATCAACTGGCACATTACTGAAACATGCAACTACAACTGTACCTATTGTTTTGCAAAATGGGGGAAACCTAACGAGCTCAATCGCTCATTAACCTCTATCGAAAAATTACTCGATGAGCTAGCTAACTATTTCATTCATGGCGATCCCGAGATCAAGAGAACTCTTGATTACAAGGACGTACGCTTAAATTTTGCTGGTGGTGAACCAATGATGTTAGGACGCCCATTTTCAATAGCGTTAATGATAGCGAAACAAAAAGGATTTAAAACATCAATTATTACTAACGGTAGCTATCTCCTAAAACGCCGTTTTGCACTACCCAAAAATACTCTAGATATGATCGGCATCAGCTTCGATAGTCAAAATTATCGAGTAAGAAAAGAATTAGGCCGGATTGACCGAAAGGGTAATTCATTAGACGTAGGTGAACTAAAACTCGCAATCGAACAGCTGTCACATACACAAAAAGGCTTAAAAACCAAAATTAACACCGTTGTAAATGCTCTGAACTGGGAAGAAGATTTATCTCAGTTAATCTCAGATATAAAACCAGATAAATGGAAGATTCTTCAGGTTATGCCCAGTGGTAGGAACGAGCTATTAATTACTGATGAACAGTTCAATAGTTTTGTTGAACGCCATTCAGATAAAGGCTTGCTAATCTCTTCTGAATCAAACAATACAATGACTGAGTCATACTTGATGATTGACCCCAATGGACGTTTTTATCAAAACGCCAAAGGTCTGTCTGGTTATATCTACAGTGAACGAATTAATGATGTCGGCGTAGAGGCGGCATTGAACCAGATTAACTTCAACAGCAATCGCTTTATGTCACGTTACTATGCTGAAAACTCATCCAATACCTTTGGTGAGGTGCAGCTATGAAAAGTGATTCGTGTTTTGGGAAAGCATCGGGTAAGCCACTAAGCTTTTATTATACTGAATTTGAAGCACAGATAGCAGCAGAGTACTCCAAAAATGTTTATGGCAATGAATTAACACCGTATAAATGCCAAAAGTGCAGTCACTGGCATTTATCACCAAAATCTAGAATGACACCCTGTAAAAAATGTAATTGGTGCACAGCAGCAGACGGTGAATATAAAAATTCTTACCGGACTAGTAAGGAAGCAAAGCTTAGAGCCAAAATTATCTATGACGAACAAGGAATTGACTTAAAAGTATATGAATGTAAATACGGTGAAGGTTGGCATTTAACCAAAGGTAGAAACTATTAATAGATAGACAATTTCTTTCATAAATTCTCGCAGAAACCAACCTGCAGATATAGGGCTGTTCTACAGCCCTATTTTCTTGATTTAAACCTTAGCCCACAGCCCTTAAATGAACCGCTCCAGCTACAGACAACGACCCCACAGCAGCTTCCCCAATATAGTTACTCCACCACTCCATCATTTTACGCCTGCGTTCTAGGTAATCAGTGCGGTTATAGGCAGCACGGATAGCATTGCGATCCTGGTGGGCGAGAGCGGCTTCGATGATATCCGGATCAAAACCCTGCTCATTCAAAGTGGTACTCGCTAAAGAACGCATCCCATGCGCTGTCGTACGGTCTTTAAAACCAATACGCCCCAACGCCTTATTGATTGTCTCTGCATCAATTGAACGCTTAGGAAAGCGCATAGAAGGGAAGATATGTACTCTATGCCCACTAAGTAGACGTATACGCTCTAAAATGGCAGTTGTCTGAGGGGTTAATGGGATACGATGTTCACGTTTCATCTTCATCCTAGTTTCAGGGATAATCCAAAGATTATTTTCAAAATCAATTTCATCCCAGCGAGCACCTGCAGCTTCACTTGGTCTGGTCATGGTATGAAGTTGCCATTCAATCAAACACTTCGTCGCCAACTGCATATTAGCCGTCGCAACGGTTTGAAGTAGCTCTGTAATTTCATGAGGCTTAAGCGCGGCCATATGCTTTGCATCAGGTGACTCAAACGTCTTACCTACCCCCGCAAGCACGTTATGTTGTAACAACCCGCTGTTAATAGCAAAGTTCATCACCTCATTAACTAGTTGGATTGTCCGTTTAACCGTTTCTAGCTTACCTTTGTTGGCTAGAGGCCGAAGAGCATCTTGAACAACCAATGGCGTCAAGCTAGATACTGGCATATCGCCAAATCTGGGGAATGCGTACAACTCCAGTTTTCTCCAATTGTCATGAACCGTTTTTGGCTTCAGCTTATTTTTTGTTTTAACCCAACCTTGTGCCACTACAAAAAAGGTATTAGCTAACTCTTGCTTCTTTTTAGTTCTTTTGTCTAATCTGTCCTGCTTAGGATCGATACCGTCATTGATAAGTACGCGCATATCGTGAGCCCTATCTCTGGCTTGCTTTAGAGTTAACACATCCAAGCTACCCAAGCCCAACATCGTCGTTTTCCCGGTAATGCGGTTCTTGTAACGAAACTCCCAGTATTTGAGCTTGTTTGGCTTAATCAACAGATAGAGTCCACCACCATCATTAATACGATAAGGCTTCTCCCTTCCCTTCGTTTCCTTCACTTCTTTAGCTGTCAGCTTATGCAGTAAATGTGACATATTCCCACCCTGTGTATGATAATCGAGAGGGCTCAAAAAGATGCGATTTTCGCGTCATACACCAAAATCAGTAACCGCATGTTTTTATTGAGCTATTCTATTTAAAAGGGAGGGAAATCAGTGTATTTTTCAATGACCAAATGTATGATGCTTGAGCCCGATTTAGTGTATATCTCCCAATCCGAGGTTGATTAAATCATACACTTTGTCATACCCCAAACTAGCGGATGTTCTTGGACTTTATAAGACACTATCGGACTGTAACCTATTGATTTAACTATATTACAGGCATAAAAAAAGACGTCCTAAGACGTCTTTCTTCAAGAAAGTGGCGGTGAGTGAGAGATTCGAACTCTCGGTACGTTGCCGTACACACACTTTCCAGGCGTGCTCCTTCAGCCACTCGGACAACTCACCGAATCATTGCTCTTTTCGAGACAACGAGCGCTAATTTAATGATTTAGCTTGCTATGGTCAAGGGATTTCTCACATATTCTCAATTGTTTGCTTTATTTTTACACGTCTTGATGATGTTCTAAGCAAAATCCAACTAAACCTTATGAGTTAAATAACTTATCCAATCTTTGGCTTCTTTTGATGGGTACAACTCATTTAATTTTTTTGCCTCAGAAAGCGCATCATTAAAGCCCCCTAACTTATAATAAAGACGAACTTTCATTAATCGATAATCAGAATCTAATATCACTGATTTTGCTTTTTCAGTGCTTTTTAACGCCTGCTGATACGCCTTTTGTTGTAATTGTAACTTCGCTAAAGACCAGTAATGCTTTGTGCTCTCTTTGGCTGCACTCCCCCAAGCTTCTTCTGCCTTACCCCACTCTTTTGCCATTTGCCAATAGGTTGCTTGTCTAACCAGTTCCAACTCACTCTTGGTGCTTGGGGAGTTGATAAACATTTCCTCCATCACCTTTGCGGCCTGCTCTGGTAATCGATTTTGACTATAAAGTTGAGATAAGGTTTTGTAATCTTGTACTTCAAATTGAATACCTTGTTGCTTTGCCAGTGAATAGTTAACCAAGGCTTTGTCCGCTTGTTGTTGCTGTAACTGCGCGGCAATTAATTGTTGCCACCAGATCTTTTGGTTAGGTTCATACACGATTAATGCTTGCGCGGTTCGCTCTGCTGATGACCAACGAGTTAATTGCAGTTCACTGACTAATTGAATTTTTAACTTCTGAATTTTCTCATTACGATTTTTTGGCTTAAACTGTCGAATATGAGTTAAGCAGGACTTCCACGATTGATCCTGATAATAACTGTTTGCCAAACGTAAATGGAGCTCATTTTTACTCGTAGCAAACTCTTTACTCTGCTTATCGGTACGAACAGGGTAACGACTAACTAAGAGATGTTGGTAATGTTCAATTGCTTTTGACCATTGATGATCTGAATAGTAAATATCTGCCAGCATTTTTTCAGTTTGCCACTGCGCTTGTTGTTCTAATGCATGCAAAGAAATAGCAGCAGATAATTGGGAGATGGCTTGTTTAGATTGTTCATTCTGCCAATAAAATACCCCTAAAACACGGGCTATATACGCGCGATCATATGCGGCTGATGGGGATAATTCAGCTAGAATAGAAATCGCCTCTGCTAATTCACCCTTTTGCTGTAGTTGGTTTGAATACTGAACCTTCTTAGCATTATAACTGCTTAGGGTTTTGGCTTGCACTTGGCCGATGATAAGGAAAAAACTTATGATGCTTCCATAACCAATAAAGCGAAAAAGTGAGTGAAGATAAAGAGTCATTAGTTCAATCTATACTCCAATGTCACGGTTTGTCCTGGCTGAGTGATCGCCTTACCTTCTCTCAATTTAGGTTGATACTTCCACTGTCTTAATGCTTGAATCGCTGGACGAACAAATATTCTACTTGGCTCCGCTTCAACACTCTCAATATCAACAGGTTTACCTTGCTCATCGATGGTAAAGCGTAAAATCACATACCCTTCCATTTTACGCTTTAGTGCTCGTGATGGGTATTTCGGTTCAACCCGATATAGAGGCATTGCTTGTTGGTTTTGTCCTAGCCCATCAAAAGAAGGCAGTGACACCGCTACGTTTAACCCAATATCTCCAACATCAATAGAAGGCATGGTGCTGTTTTCCAAAGGAGCAACGTTCGCCACATTTGATGACAACGAGCTTTTTGAAGAAGGTACACTAGGTGTTTTCGGTGGCTCGGGTAATTGACGAATACGTCGCTGACTCTCGGTATTCGGCTCTACCATCACCACATCAAATTGCAGAGTCTCACTTGATACTGCCGTGTTTTTTGGTTGAATCGTCATCCACGCCATAAAACTAAACAAAGCCAACGTCATCACTATTGCCAGAAAAAAAGCCATCACACTTCGACGCATTATTTCGACTCCGTTGCCAACGCAATGCCTTTAATCCCAACACCTTTCGCGGCATCCATGACAGACACAACAGTGCCATTGTAAGCGTGTCTATCTGCTTGAATAACCAAATTAGCTAGAGGATTATCTAAATATAACGCCTCTAATACCGCTTCTACTCGCTCAATATCAACGTGTCGTTTATCAATGAAAATTTGGTTATTAGCCGTAATTGCCACAAAAATCCCGGTCTCTTTTTGAGCAACAGAGTTCGAGGCTTGTGGGCGATTGACTTCAACCCCAGATTCACGAACAAATGAGCTAGTAACAATAAAAAATATAAGCATGATAAATACAATATCAAGCATGGATGTTAAATCAATACTGGCTTCTTCTTTCGCTTTAGTGCGACGAATTATGCGCATTCGTCACTCCTTAATGCTTGCTCTAAACGGTATTCATGCCTAGTCATGACTTTTAATAATCGGGCATGAGCAAATAGTCCAACCAAGGCAGCAACCATTCCAGCCATGGTCGGTAAGGTAGCCATTGATATCCCAGAGGCCATCAATTTTGGATCGCTGCTGCCTTGTTGTGCCATTAAATCAAATACCGTTACCATCCCTGTCACGGTTCCTAATAAACCAATCATTGGACATAAGTTGACTAATACCTTAATGAAACTTAGATTGCGATAAAGTTCATGCTGAGCAATTTGCATCAGCCCTTCCTTATGTGCAATGGCGTACCAAGATGAATGGTCATCACGACGTTGCCAATCTTGTATCCACTGTTTTTTATACTTTGGTAACGTGAAAGATAAAAACAATAATCGCTCAATCACTAAGAAACCACCAAAGAAAACAACCAACATTAGCCACCACAATACACTGCCGCCTTGCGACATAAACTCACTAATGGTTGGGAAGTACTGATCAAATAATACGAGCATTATCATTCTCAGCCTTGGCAGCGACTAAACTCACGCCCTGCTTTTCTAATGTGGCATTAATACTGTCTGCACGACTAGATAATAGGTTGTGGGCCAGCAACAGTGGCATGGCTGCGATTAGACCTAATACCGTCGTCGTTAACGCCATCGATATTCCTCCTGCCATGACTTTTGGATCGCCATTTCCAAATTGAGTGATCACTTGGAAGGTTTCAATCATACCTGTTACAGTGCCAAGTAACCCCAGCATGGGCGCTAAAGCAGCAAGTAATTTGAGCATGGATAACCCCTTTTCTAATCCTTGTTGCTCATCCATAATCGCTTCCAGTAATCGCAACTCTAACGACTCTAGGTTCTGTCCTTTTTCTTTGTCATAAACAGATAGAATTCGGCCAAGCGGGTTATTGCTCGGGGTTTCTGGAACCAATAATTGCTTGCTGATCTGCCATTGAATAGTCATCAGAACCACACCACGATACACCGTAATTATCAATCCGATCAGCAATAAGCCTAAAATGATCTGCCCAACGATCCCCGCTTGTTCAATGCGCTGAAGTAATGTTGGTTGCTCAGCATATTGAGTAAATAGTCCACCACGAGTTACATCAATCAGCATTGAGTTTGACCTGAAGTTCCCTGTATTAGTTGCATCATCTGGATATCGTGAATATTGTTCAGCTTGTGCCTGTGAACGATCCCATTGCATCTCACCACGTTCAGAAAGCAGCGCCATATCACCCACTCGGAGCATTCCCTCCTCAACAACTAATCCATCACCTTGTAGTCGATTCACCATCACAGAGGTAACCACCCGGCTTTGTTCGATATAAGTTGCCATGGCATTGACATAATCAGAGAGCACTGCAATTGACGGTAAAGTGTCCGTATTAGTTACTCGCTCAAAAGGCGCTAAAGAGAGCCCTTCACTGCGCTGAATAACAGAGGACATGACGATTTCTTCCGTCGATTTAGCACCTTGGCGAACCACTCCAAATAATTCACCTAAACTGCCCGTTTCTATTTGTAACTGTTTTTCTAACTCAGTTAATGTTTTTTCATTTTGACTAAAAGCAGAGCTAAGTTGCTGTGTCTCATTTTCTACTTGTTTAATGGAACGTTTTAACGCATTTAATTTTTTCTCTAATTCCACACGAGTTTGCTTGATGGTTTGTGTGCGTAATTTATCTTGCTCTAACTGTGTTACTTGGCTCTCTTTTGCTTTGTTATCTAATAAAGAAAGATCATCAGCGTGAACAAAAGAAGTCATACCAAACAGTGCTATCAATATAATAAAAAATGAACGGCTAAACATTAGTGAGCCTCCTTTTTATTGCTTTCAATAGACGTATTGACTGACAAAGGCAATCGCAACAATTGAGGGGGCGTTTGTTTGTGCGCTATCGAAAAAGCATTGTCTAACGCGGGTAAATCCTCACTTAACACGGAGTGCCACTGTTGCTGGTCTTGTTGCCAAATCCACGCTTGTTGCTTATCAATACTTCTTGAGATCAATATTATTCGACCAATATGCAGCTGTTGAACCACTCTTTGACAGCCATCATCTAGCGTGATTTTTTGTTGGTAAGCCGCGATTTTATAGCCGTAATCCATTTCGATCTGAAACGCTTCAAGAATACGACGAAACTTTTCTGCATCCGAAATATCTGCTCGAATAATTAAAGCATTCAATTGCTCTAGACGCTCTGTTCGCGCCGTAAAACGAATAGGAAGATCTGCATGTAGGAGTCGATCTAGTTCATCAAGCATATGATACATTAATGGAATAATGCCTTGGCGTGTCTCTTCTATTTGATCAATTTGACGTTGAAGTTGCTGTATTTCTTTTTCTTGAGAAGAGACAATCTGAGTCAGGTGCTTTCGATATATCGTTAGGTTAGATAAAGAATCTGTTGCTTGTTCAATGTGGGTTTGCAGCTCTAAGATCTGCTGTGCTTCTTTATCAATATCCTGCTGAGTGCGCTGAGATGAATGATTGGTTTTTGCTTCTATCACTTGAGCTTGAGTCAGTGAATTTGCGGACACTGCCGATATGCCAAGTAAACCAATTAAGCTGAGAAGAAACATGGCTAAAAAGTGTTTTTTCATTAATCCATTAATTCTTAATAAGTACTCTATCTCAAGAGTAACGTGCTGTTAGGAATGCTCTTATCCCAGATAAACTGAAATAAGAGCATATTATATATATCGTTCTAATGATAATAATTAGGCTACATTGATCTAATCAATAATCACAGGGTAATCTTTATCTACAATTTCCTGAACAAATGGCGATGGTTTACCATGATAAACAATCCACACCTTTTTCTTTGCTCGTGTTAAAGCCACATAAAACAAACGACGCTCTTCTGCATAGGGAAAATCTTCTTCATGAGGAAGTAAAGCACCATCAAGAGAAATTGTTCTGGTTTTCATCGGAAATTGTCCTGCTGTCATTTCAACAATAAAGACATAATCTGCTTCCGTTCCTTTACTTGCATGACATGTATTATATTCCAAGTTCAAGCCTGGATAATACTTTACCCAATCATCAAAATTATCTGGTTTATGGCTATGGTTACGGCCTAAAATTACCACTTTTTCACCATCTCTAATATTTTTAGATAATGATAACAGCTCTTTTTCTATCGATTGATGCTCAATGACTTTAACCGCTTTTCGCTTCTGTTTAGTAAAACTCGTTAGCTCTTTTTTAAGCTGCAATGGGTTTTCTTGAATAAAACGATTCGCGACAGCCCCTATTTGATCATTAAATCGATACGTCGTCGATAATTGAGTTACTTTTGTCGATTGAAAGCGAGTTTCAAAATCTGTCGTTAATGATACATCGGCTCCAGAGAAACGATAAATCGCCTGCCAATCATCTCCAACAGCAAATAGCGTTGCTTTATTTTGATGTATATTTTCGTTATGACAAATAGACTCAATCAAATCTAGTCGTTGCGGTGAAATGTCTTGATACTCATCGACCATGACAAATGACCACGGTAAATCGTATTTTTTATCATTAATATAACGCTTTGCTTTTGTGATCATTATTTCATAATCAATCGCTTCTTCTTGCTTGAGTGTTCTTTCATACGCTTTAAAGAATGGCCAGACAATATTTAGCTCGCTTTTCAATCGTACTGCATCTGCGTGAAATTCTATTTTTTGGGTCACCGCTTTTTTATCCAACTGCAAAGCATTCAGCTGGCAAATTTGCTTATATAACCACTCTTGAAGCTTTTCATTATGAGATTCTTCTTTTAAATCAACATCTCCACGAAGATAAGCTATTGGCCATTTTTTTAAATGTTTTTTCCAACGGTTCACCGCTGTCGCATTTTTCCATTCTGAGTCAAGTACATGAGAAAACCATTCTTTGCGATCTTTCTCATTAGTCACTAAACACGACAACTTAGGTTGTTGGTACTCAACATGACGAATGATATCTAAACCCAATTGATGAAACGTTGCTACTTTAACTTTCTGACCAACATCAAAGCCAAATTTTTCAATAATACGACCAGACATTTCCTGAGCAGCTTGACGACCAAACGCCAATAATAAGATCTCGTCAGCTTGAGCCTGACCGCTTTCAATTAAATAATTAACGCGTGCAACTAAAACACTGGTTTTGCCAGAGCCAGCACCTGCAAGGACTAATGTATGGTCTTCATTTAACAACAAAGCACTCTGCTGTGATTCATTCAGTGGTTGAGACTCACATTGAGAAAAAAAGGTTTTCCATTCTATTTTTTGATTTTCTAGCCAATCCTCATTCAAGGTTTTTAATTGTTGCTCTGGCTCTGTAAGCCAATCTAAAACCAACGCCATACAATCCGGTTTTAGCTGCTTGGCAAGAGGAATCGATAACCCTGTTTGCTCAAATAAATCATATAATTTCTCAACCATTAATAACGCTTCTGTTTGCTTTAAAAAACGCTTTTGATGACAGAAGGTTTCTACTAATTCTACCATTTGTGGCTGTAGCTCATTTAGCAACGAGATTTTAGATTCTTTCCAATTTGCATAAGAATTTAATACACGATTAATACTCTCATCACACTCTTGCCAAGGTAAACCAGACACTCGCCATGCTATTTGGTCATTTCGATTATAAAAACAAAGAGAACTCCACACTAGCCCTCTTTGAAAAGTGACTTTGCCACTCCATTTATCAAATGGGACAGACACTTGAAACTTATGTGAGGTAAACAACAGCTGCTCTTGCTCTAATTCAAGTTGATAATAGTCACCTTGAACTAACCACTGAGCGAAAGTGGTTGCTTTTATCTGCATGATTCAATACTACCTAAAGATAATTGTACTTATGAATGTATTTCAAACACTCATTTATGACTCGAAGATAGGTTAGGATATCAGGTTATTTTTTTGTTGTCTCAGATCAGTATTAAGACAATGATTAGCACTGTGATAGTTCCATCTTTATAGGACTTTGTTATGATGACTTTTTCCCATGAATTAGATAATACGTATTGTGACCTATCGCCAAATTTTCCGTCAATATTGGGCTAATAAAACCATTAATTTTAGTGTTCGTGTTTTACTTGCACTTGTGGGTGCAGTGATCCCTTGTTGGTACCTTGAACAAAACATGGCAATCACCCCACTTATTCTTGGTATTATTGCTGCGGCCTTAGCAGAAACTGATGACAAATTATCAGGCCGTCTTAAGGCTCTATTCTTAACTTTTATTTGTTTTGCTATTGCTGCTTTCTCTATTGAATTACTTTTTCATACTCCAATTTTATTTGCTATTGGGCTTTTCTGCTCAACCTTTTCATTTATTATGCTAGGAGCATTAGGTCCTCGCTATGCGAGTATTGCCTTTGGTTCTTTATTAATTGCTATTTATACTATGCTAGGTGCGGCAGACAGCCCTAATCTTTGGTATCAACCGATGCTCTTATTAGGTGGCGCAGCTTGGTATTACTCAATTTCTCTTACATGGCAAATTTTTTGGCCTTTGCAGCCCGTACAACAAAATTTGGCTACCGTTTTTGAAACCATGGCAACCTATTTAAATAGTAAAAGTGAATTATTTCATCCTGTTACTAACTTAACTCCACAGCCTTATCGTCTTCAAGAAGCCAAAAACAATGCTCAGATGGTAACTGCATTAAACAACAGTAAAGCATCTTTACTTACTCGCGCCAAAGGTGGACATGTAGTTGGTGCCACTGACCGATTTTTAAAAATCTACTTTATTGCTCAAGATATTCATGAGCGTGTTAGCTCTAGCCATTATCGCTATCAAGACCTCGCGAATACCTTTAGTCGTAGTGATATTCTTTTCCGTTTTAAACATTTATTACACAGTCAATCTGAAGCGTGTAAAGAAGTCGCTCGTTGCTTATCTCTTGGACTACCTTATCAACATGCACAAACGTCAACCTTTGCTTTGGATGAGCTACAGCAGTCATTAATTGCCCTAAAAGAGCAACAACGACCTGAATGGCGCTTATCGGTGATCCAACTCGAGTATTTATTTAATAATCTCGCAACGGTTGAACGTCAGTTTGCCAATATTAGTAACCCAGAAAGAAGTTTAGACAGTGAAGAGGATACAGTATTAGCCGATCAAGGTGCACATACACCAAAAGCCATGTGGCAACGTTTAAGAGCAAACATGACCACAGATTCAATGCTATTTCGTCATGCGATTCGAATGGCGCTAGCGCTCACCGCAGGCTACGGAATCATTCAAGCATTTGATTTGGATCGCGGTTATTGGATTTTATTAACCACCCTTTTTGTGTGTCAACCAAACTACAGTGCAACCAAAGAGAAACTGGTTGCTCGTGTTGCAGGAACAATCATTGGGTTGTTAGCAGGAACGGCATTACTAGTCTTGTTCCCCGCTCTTGATAGCCAATTAGTCTTAATGGTGATTGCTGGTGTGCTCTTTTTTGCTTTTCGATTGGCTAATTATGGTTTTGCAACGGCATTTATCACTATTTTAGTACTCTTCTGCTTTAATCAACTGGGTGAAGGTTACGCGGTTATTCTTCCTCGCTTAGGAGATACCATTGTTGGTTGTATGCTAGCTGTTGTTGCTGTCACTTATATTTTACCCGACTGGCAATCAAAACGTTTGCACAAGGTAATGGCCGATACGGTTCATGCTCATCAAGACTATTTATCAAATATTATTGCTCAGTATCGAGCAGGGAAAAAAGATTCTTTGCAATATCGACTCTCTCGCCGCCAAGCTCATAACAATGAAGCGGCACTCAGCTCAGCCATTAGTAATATGCTAATTGAACCTGGAAAATATCAAACCGCAGTAGATGAATCGTTTCGCTTTCTCTGCTTATGCCATGCTATGTTGAGCTATATATCGGCGCTTGGAGCTCATCGAGTTCGATTAAAAGATGAAGAAACTCATCAGTTAGTTGCAGAATCACATCGCATTATTCATTCGCATTTGAATCAAATCCAATGCCAATTGAACAATACCGATTGCAGTGAAAAGTTAAATATTATCGCAGAAGAAAGTATTGAAAAACGCCTATCGGAATGGCGAGATGAAGACGAAAACTCAGTCCGTATGGTGTTACAACAATTGCATTTAATGCATCAAATTTTACCTGAGATGCATACCCTCTCTACAACTCTCGCTACTCAAGTTAAAGATAAAAAATAGAATACTAAAGTTTGAACTCGATCTTGTAGCTAACTCGATAAATTGATGTTTATCAAACTTTTTATAGGCAGGGCGTCTACACTGGTATTAAAGATAACTTATTAATATAAGAACATCCTAACTCAGTTGGAGGCGTCACTATGAAAAGTGTATTTATTGCTGCTTTTGTTGGAATTTCTAGCCCAGATCTAATTAAACGACTGGCTTCTGTGACTCATGAAAAAGGTGGGAAATGGCTAGTCAGTAAAGTTCACTACCTTGATGCGCATATTTCTGCGGTGATAAAAATTGAAATTCCAGCTGAGCATAAAAAAACAGTGCAAGATTATTTTTCTTCTCAAGAGGATTTGCTGGTTACCTTTACTGATTCATTAGAAACCATTGTTGAAAGCCAACATACACAGTTAAAGGTTGATGCTGAAGACAGAGCAGGTATCGTTAATGATATCAGTAATATTTTGCAGAAGGAGTCTGTTGAGTTAGTTGATATGAACAGCCACCGAATTGGTATTCCTGCAAATGGAAGTAGTGTTTTCACTGCAACATTAAGCTTAAAATTACCTTTATCAGCTAATGTAAATGACCTAGCAGCTGAAATAGAAGCCCTAAGCGACGATATGGTTGTAACGGTAATTTAACTCTCAACTCTATATAAATAATCAATAAATGGCAGTGTTAAATACGCTGCCATTTTTATCCCCAAAGAAATACCAATCTATATAATACCAATCACAGTAAGCAAGTAATCGAGTATTTTAACCAGTTAGGATAATCAGTTATTTACTACTATTGGTATAAGTATTAACTTACCGTCCATTGTGATAATGAACGTTTAAAATCATCATAGCCAAATTCATTTAGCTTCTCGAGGTCACCAGTTACACGTTCACAATAAATTGATGGCATCTTTAAACCGTTAAACCAATTTAATTTAACCATGGTATAACCCGCACTGTCTAACAAATGCAGCTTTTGACCTATCTTTAATGGCTGTTCAAATTGTGTCTCACAAAACTGATCACCAGCTAAGCATGAGCACGAACCAATCACGTACTGGTATTCGCCATTTTCTGAAGCCTCTAATATTGATGCTGGTTCGTTATAAATCAAGGTGTCTAACCGATGTGCTTCTGTCGCTGAATCTACAATCGCTGTTTTTTTACCATTCTCGATAATATCAACAACAGTCACTACAAGATCAGCCGTTTTAGTTATTATCGCTTCACCCGGTTCAAGATAAAGCTGAACTTGGTGTTTATCAGAGAACGCTTTTAAGACAGAAGCTAGTTTTTCAACATTATAATTTGGCCATGTAAAGAATACACCACCACCTAAGCTAACCCACTCTAGTTTATCTAAGTAAGTACCAAATTTATCTGAAATAGCGTCTAGTAGCGCTGAAAATGCATCAACGTCTTTGTTTTCACAGTTCATGTGAAACATAACGCCATTCAGACTCTCGAATATTTGAGGATCGAGATGGTCTGCTTGCACACCTAAACGGGAAAACTCGCGCGCAGGGTTAGCTAAATCTTGACCTGCATAGCTCACTCCCGGATTTAAGCGAAGTCCAATAGAAGCTTTTCCTTCAACTAAGTGACGATAAGCGGCAAGCTGAGATTGTGAATTAAAGATCATCTTATCGCAGATATCGACTACGGCTTTTACGTCATCTTCACTGTAACCCACGCTATATGCATGAGTTTCACCACCGAAGGTTTCGTGACCCAATTTAACTTCATAAGGACCACTACTCGTTGTACCATCAAGATAAGGCTTGATGATATCGAATATTCCCCACGTCGAAAAACATTTTAACGCCAATACTAATTTAACGCCTGATAGTTCTTTTAATCTCTTTGCAACTTCAAGATTAGCAATAAGTTTTGCTTCATCAATCATGAAGTAAGGAGTCTTTAACTCATTTTTATTTAATTGAGTTTTCATGATTCTCTTCTCTAAAAATCGAACAAAGCCGATGTGATAATCTACTTTATTATCACATCGGCTAAGATTGTTTTATTTATCTTACTTAACGCTATCGATTATAATAATCGTAGTTTATTTTAAGATATTAATTTTTGGTTGTCCTGGAGTCAACTCTTGTACGTGCCAATCTAGGCCAATTTCAGGCATTGTTTCTAGGAACGGATCAGGGTTTAGCTGCTCCATGTTGAATACGCCTTTATCCGCCCACTCACCACGGAAGAATTGCAGTGCAGCAGTAATTGCAGGTACACCTGTCGTGTAAGAAATCGCTTGGTGTTCTACGTCTTTGTATGCCACTTCGTGATCGGCATTATTGTAAATAAATACACTACGCTCTTTACCATCTTTCTTACCTTGTACCCAAGTACCAATACACGTTAAACCCGTGTAACCCGGAGCAAGTGATGTTGGATCTGGCAGTAACGCTTTTAATACGTGCAAAGGTTGAACAACCGTTCCATCATGCAATGTTAGTGGATCAGGGCTTAATAAACCAATATCACGCATACAGTTAAAGTAGTTTAAATAAGCATCACCAAAACCCATCCAGAATTCAATGCGTTTTGCAGGAATAAATTCTTTCATTGAACGAACTTCATCATGAGCCATTGAATAAACTTTATGGCTACCACAATGTGGGAAATCAAACTCTAGCATACGTGTGTGACACGGCACTTGCTTCCACTCTTCATTTTCCCAGTAGAAAGAATCACCTTGGATTTCTAGCATGTTAGTTTCTGGGTCAAAGTTGGTTGCAAACTTTTTACCATGATCGCCATTGTTGATGTCCATTACATCTATGGTTTCAATTTCATCAAACAGGTGCTTAACAGCATAAGCTGCAAACACACTCACCACGCCAGGATCAAAGCCTGCACCTAAAATACCTGTAATGCCCGCTTCTTTAAATTTCTCACGGTAGCCCCATTGCCAATCATACGCTTCAGGAACTTGTTGTCCTTCAGAGCATAGATCCACAGCGACAGACGTATCTAAGTAAGATACTTGTGCTTGATAACAAGCTTCCATGATTGCAATATTTACCCATGGAGGACCTGCATTAATAACAAGATCAGGCTTAACTTCTTTGATAAGGGCAACAAGTGCATCAACATCATCAGCATTTACTGCTTTTGCTTCTAATTTCTTCGTCGTATCTTTCAGGTTATTTTTACCTTTAATCGATTCGATGATCTTTTCACATTTTGCAATGGTACGAGAAGCAATCGTAATATCGCCTAGTGTGTCATTATTTTGTGCTGCTTTATGTGCAACCACCCATCCAACGCCACCAGCGCCAATTTGTAGAATAGACATTATCGTTTTACCCTTATTTTTCTAGTTCAGTTACTAACTTATCAATTTTTTCCAATAAAGATTCAAAATCAGTAATCTTTAAGCATGGATTTAAGATGGTGAATTTAAGTGCGGTGTTATCTTCCACAATCGTCTCACCTAGCACTGCTATACCACGCGTTAACGCTTCTAGCCTTACTGTTTTATTAAGCTTATCTAAATCCTTGATAATTCGACTTTTAGAACGAAATAACACTGTTGAAAGTGACGGTTCTGCCAGTAGTTCAAAACGCTCACTGTTTTGAATTAGTTTTGCGATTTGCTGTGTCTGTAGCAGTAGGTGATCGTACATTTTACCTAGCTGTTCAGGTCCCACATTTTGCATTGTCATAAATACTTTTAACGCATCAAATCGTTTGGTTGTTGCTATGGATTTATCAACTAAGTTAGGTAATACATCCTCTTCACGATTTAAGTAATCAGCATGATGTAGTAAATAGCTCAAATGAGACTTATCTTTAACTAACAATGCACCACAACTTACTGTTTGATAAAATAATTTATGAAAATCAACACTAAGAGAATCTGCTTTCTCAATGCCCAATAAACGTTGTTTATGACTGCTTAAGATCAGAACCCCACCATAAGCTGCATCGATATGAAACCACATACCCTGCGTTTCTGCTACTGCTGATAAAGCAGATAAGTCATCAATTGCACCATGATCGGTTGTTCCTGCTGTTCCAACTAAAGCGAATGGAATTAAACCACTTACTTTTAATTCATCAACAGCTGTCTTTAGTGAATCGATACAAATTGTTCCATTTGAATTAGTATCAACACAGCATACAGAGTGCTCACCTAATCCTAACAAAGATGCAGATTTTTGCACGGTGAAATGTGATTTTTTAGAGCATATTATACGTAATTTATCTGCATAGTCTGGTAACCCAGCTTTTTGAATCGAATGTCGGCTCACTTTATCAGCAATCCAATCACGAGCAAGTAGCAACCCCATTAGATTACTTTGTGTACCACCACTAGTAAAAACACCATCCGATACCTTACCCAATTGGTATTTCTCACACACCCAATCAATTACTTTTTGTTCTACATAAGTAGCAGAGGATGCTTGATCCCAAGAGTCCATTGATTGATTTAAGGCTGCAATCATAGCTTCAGCAGCAATAGAGGAAAGTAAAGGTGGCGTGTGAAGGTGAGCAATGCAGTTTGGATGCTGAACAAAGATGGCGTTTTTCACAACAAGGTCGGTTGTATTATCAATAACATCACGTAAGTTACTAACTTTATCATCCAAGCTAACTTGCTGAATAGCTTGTTCAAGTGCTGCAGGTTCAACTCCTGAATAAGGCTTTTCAACATCTTCAAATACAGAAGCTAGCGCTTGGTTGGTGTGATTAAGCATTTCTAAAAACTGCTTAGATCCTCCTTTACCTGTTTGAATAAAATATTGCTGCCAATCTTCTTGCTGTACTTTAACTGTTTGAATAGTTGGTACTAATGAAAGTATTGACTCTTCTAGCACCTTCAACGCAAAGTCTATTTGCTCAAGAGTAATGATTAAAGGGGGTAAAAAACGAAGAACAGACCCATCTCGACCACCTTTTTCGATCATCAGCCCACGTTCTAATGCTGCCCGCTGGATAGCAAGTGTTAGATCACCATCGCTGCTCGGCTCTCCAAACTTATTTTTACTACCATCCACTTTTTGGATCTCAACACCTAGCATTAAGCCATGGCCACGTACTTCTGCAATACAACTCACTCTCTGCTGAATGGCTTGTAGTCCTTTTTTAAAGTACTCTCCAGAAGTTTTTGCTTTAGCTGTTAACTTATCACGTTGTATGATCTCTAATGCTTTTTCACCAGATACCATTGCAAGTTGATTACCTCTAAACGTTCCTGTGTGCTCACCTGCATTCCAAGTATCTATCTTTTTATTAAAAACAAGCAGAGACATCGGTAGACCACCACCGATCGCTTTTGATAAGCAGAGAATATCAGGGGTGATCTCCGACTCTTCAAACGCAAAGTTATGTCCAGTTTTAGCGACGCCACACTGGATTTCATCAAGAATTAAGACAATTTCATGCTCATCACATAGTCGACGTAACTCTTTCAACCAAAATGCAGGCGCAGGAATAACTCCACCTTCACCTTGAATTGGCTCAACGATCATCGCAGCAGGCTTCATTATTCCTGCTTCATCATCATTTAATAAACGTTCAATATAACGAATACTGGCTTTTGCACCTGCATTACCACTAATCCCAAATGGACAACGAAGATCATAAGGAAAAGGCATAAAATGAACATCAGACATTAAACCTGTACGACGAGCTTTTGTTCCTAGATTACCCATTAAACCCATAGTGCCATTTGTCATACCATGATACGCACCACGAAAAGCAAACATACTGTTTCGGCCAGTAGTTTGTTTTGCTAATTTGATTGCTGCTTCTACTGCATCAGCACCAGATGGACCGCAGAACTGAATAACCGACGACTCTGAGAAGTAAGAGGGTAAGAAGGATTTTACACGTTGAATAAATTTATTTTTAACTGGTGTCGTAATGTCTAGTGTTTGATATGGTAGCCCTAAATCTAGATGGTCTTTCAACGCCTGATTAATCTCTGGATGGTTATAACCCAGAGCAAGCGTACCCGCACCAGCAAGACAATCTAGATAAATTTGACCTCGAGTATCCTCAATCAATGCACCATAAGCACGTTTGATTGCAATAGGAAAGCGTCGAGGGTATGAACGGACCTCTGATTCATTCTCTGATTGTTCAGTAACATTATGATCTGGGGTCAAGTCATAAAGGCTATCCACCATTGGAGTTTCAACAGAAATTTTGTCTATTACAATGCCATTATTGACATCAAAAAGTGTATTCATTTTTCTAACCTTGAAAAATCACATGTTCCTTTAACTCACTTACGCTTTTTTGGGACAAAACAATCCTAAAAACTAAAAGATAAGAAAATTAAAATGTAAAAATGCATTCCATAGCAATATGCATATAGAAATTAAGCCAAGTGATGGCTATATTTTTCAGAGATTCAAGGTTCGGTGATGCTTCCAGCTTCAAGTACTGGGCAAATTTGAAATATAAAGCGGATTGTGATGGTGTGTAATGTAAGTGTGTTCACTGTTGGGTTTCCCATAAACGTGACGTTTTCAGTCACTAGTATCCCTTCTATCAACAAAAGCATTTGCTGATACCTACCCTACGTATTTAAGATCTATTCGATAATAAAACGCGTATCCCCCAGAGCAACGCCGAGATTGTAAAGAAAAATAACACATCTACTCATAATATAGCAATATTTTTTCATAATAGAATTATCATTAATATCAATCTCGGCAAAGCGGCACTTTATCCGAAAATTACCAATTGCTGAGGTCATTAGTCGAGCCTCTTTTTTCTCTGCTGTAAACGTCAAAAAGCCCAATCATTTCTGATTGGGCTTCTCGCTCTCTATTTTAAGAAACGGGAGCGACACACGAGGCTCCCGATCTTCGAGGTGCTAGGCGTGACATCAACTTTGGCAAGGTTGCGCTCTACCAGTTGAGTCAATAGTTATTGAGGTCACGAGTCGAGCCTCTTTTTGCTCTGCTGTAAACGTCAAAAAGCCCAATCATTTCTGATTGGGCTTCTCGCTCTCTATTTTAAGAAACGGGAGCGACACACGAGGCTCCCGATCTTCGAGGTGCTAGGCGTGACATCAACTTTGGCAAGGTTGCGCTCTACCAGTTGAGTCAATAGTTATTGAGGTCACGAGTCGAGCCTCTTTTTGCTCTGCTGTAAACGTCAAAAAGCCCAATCATTTCTGATTGGGCTTCTCGCTCTCTATTTTAAGAAACGGGAGCGACACACGAGGCTCCCGATCTTCGAGGTGCTAGGCGTGACATCAACTTTGGCAAGGTTGCGCTCTACCAGTTGAGTCAATAGTTATTGAGGTCACGAGTCGAGCCTCTTTTTGCTCTACTGTAAACGTCAAAAAGCCCAATCATTTCTGATTGGGCTTCTCGCTCTCTATTTAAAGAAACGGGAGCGACACACGAGGCTCCCGATCTTCGAGGTGCTAAGCGTGACATCAACTTTGGCAAGGTTGCGCTCTACCAGTTGAGTCAATAGTTATTGAGGTCACGAGTCGAGCCTCTTTTTGCTCTACTGTAAACGTCAAAAAGCCCAATCATTTCTGATTGGGCTTCTCAATTTGGAGCGACACACGAGGCTCGAACTCGTGACCTCAACCTTGGCAAGGTTGCGCTCTACCAGCTGAGCTAGTGTCGCATGCTATATCTTACGATATAGACTTTAATAGATGGTGCCCCGGGCCGGACTTGAACCGGCACAGCGCGAACGCCGAGGGATTTTAAATCCCTTGTGTCTACCAATTCCACCACCAGGGCACGCAATTCTTTATTGCGATGCTCCCAACCAATGCACTTTATAATAAAGTGGGTTAGACACCATCTTTTAAGCAGTCTGCCAATGTTACTTGACTACTTTTTTACAAAATTTGGAGCGACACACGAGGCTCGAACTCGTGACCTCAACCTTGGCAAGGTTGCGCTCTACCAGCTGAGCTAGTGTCGCATGCTATATCTTACGATATAGACTTTAATAGATGGTGCCCCGGGCCGGACTTGAACCGGCACAGCGCGAACGCCGAGGGATTTTAAATCCCTTGTGTCTACCAATTCCACCACCAGGGCACGCAATTCTTTATTGCGATGCTCCCAACCAATGCACTTTATAATAAAGTGGGTTAGACACCATCTTTTAAGCAGTCTGCCAATGTTACTTGACTACTTTTTACAAAATTTGGAGCGACACACGAGGCTCGAACTCGTGACCTCAACCTTGGCAAGGTTGCGCTCTACCAGCTGAGCTAGTGTCGCGATATTCTCAAAAAGAGAATGGAGGCGCCTCCCGGAGTCGAACCGAGGTCCACGGATTTGCAATCCGCTGCATAGCCACTCTGCCAAGGCGCCTTTGTAATCTCAATCGGTTAGCTGCTTATTTGCTGCCTTCCTCTTGGGTACGGGATGCATTCTACTGATTCAGCACTTAGAGTCAACACTATTTTTCCGTTTTTGTTTCGTTTGAATAAAATGCGATCAAAGTGAATATAAAACAAACAAAAAAGACACTATTACAATTAAATACCTTACATAAACAGTACCTAAAACGCAGTCATTACAAGAAAAAGAAAATATAAAAGCCTGAGATATCAGATCACTATCATTTATTTATTACCATATATAGAAAAGCGAACCTAAGTTCGCTTTTCTATATACTTTCTACTATTTATTCATCCGCATTGAGCAAATCATCTTTTGCAGCTGCTAAATATTGGATCATTGACCAGTAGGTTAAAATAGTTGCTATATAAAGTGCAACATAGCCAACCCATACCATCCAATCATCATAACGCCAAATTAATACCCATAGAGCAAACATTTGAGAAACAGTTTTTACTTTACCTACCCATGAAACCGCAACACTTGCTCTTTTACCAATCTCAGCCATCCATTCTCTTAACGCAGAGATAATAAGTTCGCGGCCAATCATGGTAATAGCTGGGATCGTTACCCAAATAGAATGATAGTGCTCTGTAATTAGAATTAAAGCAGCAGCCACCATCACTTTATCAGCAACGGGATCTAAAAAGGCACCAAAACGAGAGGTTTGACCTAATTTTCTTGCTAATAACCCATCCAGCCAATCAGTAAAGCCAGCCACCCAGAAAACCATTGCAGCAGCAACCGCTGACCATTCATAAGGCAAGTAAAAAACAACAACAAACACTGGAATAAGTGCAAGTCGGATAAACGTGAGTATATTTGGTATCGTTAATCGCATAATAATTCTTTAGTTTTGGTCCGCTAGGTCTATGGTGCGCTTTTTTTATCCGTGTTTCAACGCATCCTGTATTTTTTCTGCCAAAGAGAGGCTAATTCCTGGCACTTTGGCTATTTCTTCAACACTTGCACTTTTTAATTCTTGTAGACCACCTAAATACTGTAATAATGCTTGTCTTCGTTTTGGACCAACGCCTTCAATATTTTGCAACGTACTGGTTTTTCTAACTTTAGCACGTTGAGCTCTATGCCCACTGATCGCATGATTATGACTTTCATCTCTAATATGCTGTATTAAATGCAAAGCAGGTGAATCACTTGGCATCGAAAACTCCTCACCAGACACTTTAACTAGGGTTTCTAATCCATGTTTTCGTGTAACCCCTTTCGCTATACCTAACAATAGTGGTTGCTTTGGCCAATCATCCCAGTGCTTAGAAATAACCTCATAAGCGCGGTTTAACTGCCCTTTCCCCCCATCGATAAATACAATATCAGGAATTTTATCTACATCAAGATGCTTACTGTAACGACGTTCCAAAACCTGAGCCATCGCAGCATAATCATCGCCACCCGTAATTCCAGTGATATTATAACGTCTATACTCTGCTTTCACTGGTCCTTCCTGATTGAAAACAACACAAGACGCTACGGTTTTTTCCCCCATGGTATGACTAATATCAAAACATTCCATTCGCTGAATTGAAGCTAAAGACAACGCTTCTTCTAGTTGCTTAAATCGTTGGTACATCGTTAGCTTATGATTTGATTTACTTGTAAGAGCAGTCAATGCATTGGTATCAGCTAATTTTAAATAACGCCCTTTAATTCCTTTTGGGTTTAATTGAAATTGCACTTTGCGCCCAGATAATTCTGTCAATGCATGCTCTAACCCTTCACCATCAAACTCAAAACTTGTCACCACACGATTAGGGATCGTACGACCTTGAGAGTGATTTAAGTAATACTGAGTTAAAAAGCTTGAGAAGACTTCTTCTTTATCCGTCTTAGCAGGGATCTTAGGAAAGAAGCTTCGACTACCAAGTATCTTTCCTTGTCGGATCATTAATAAATGTACGCAAGCTAATCCATTTTCGATAGCAAAACCTAACACATCTAAGTCATCACCACTGTCATCTGAAACATATTGCTGCTCTTGCATTCGTCTCATTGCTTGAATTTGATCTCGAATAACGGCTGCTTTTTCAAATTTAAGCGCCAGACTAGACTCTTCCATCTGTTCAACCAACGTTTGAATAACCTGCCGATCTTTACCTTGTAAAAATAAACGGATAAATTCAGCTTGTTCTTCATACTCCTCATCACTGACAATACCTTTAACACAAGGAGCCAAACAGCGTCCAATTTGGTGCATTAAACAAGGCCGTTGACGATTCGCGTAAACAGAATCTTCACATTGGCGAATTGGGAACAGTTTTTGGATTAAGTGAAGGCTTTCTCGAACTGCGCCGGAATCTGGATAAGGCCCAAAATACTCCCCTTTTTTACGCTTCGCCCCACGATGGATAGAGATCCTTGGATGCTTATGGTTTGAAATAAAAATATAAGGGTAAGATTTATCATCTCGAAGCAATACATTATATTTCGGCAGATATTGCTTAATATAATTATGTTCAAGAATAAGAGCTTCAGTCTCGGTATGAGTCACCGTCACATCAACATTCTCAATATGACTGACTAACGCTTTGGTTTTTTCTGATGGGATATTTGAACGAAAATAGCTAGATAATCGTTTTTTTAAATCTTTTGCTTTGCCTACATAAATAACCTCAGCCTCGGCGTTATACATACGATAAACGCCGGGCTGATGGGTCACAGATTTTAAGAAAGCTTTTGAATCAAAAGAAGGCACTAAAGCGTCTCAGCATCTAAAATACCATGACGAATAGCTAAATGAGTTAATTCAACATCGCCGCTGATATTCAACTTGCTGAATAATCGGTAACGATAGCTGTTTACTGTTTTAGGGCTCAAGTTAAGCTGTTCGGAAATATCCGTCACTTTTTCGCCTTTCGTTATCATAATCATGATCTGCAATTCACGCTCTGAAAGCTCCTTAAATGGGTTTTCAGAATCAGGTGTAAATTGACTTAATGCCATTTGCTGCGCTATTTCTGGAGATAAATAACGTTGTCCACTTTGAACCATACGTATGGCATTTACCATTTCATCCGGTCCTGCTCCCTTAGTCAAATAGCCAGCAGCTCCTGCTTGCATAACTTTTGTTGGGAATGGATTTTCAGTATGTATAGTTAAGACAATAACTTTCATATCTGGATTAAATCGCAAAATCTTTTTTGTGGCCTCTAAACCACCAATGCCAGGCATATTCATATCCATAAGGACAATGTCTGCCTGCTCTGCTCGACACCATTTTACGGCGTCTTCACCGCTGTCAGCTTCCCCTACTACTTTAATTCCACGGACGTCTTCAAGAATACGTCTAATCCCTGTGCGAACCAGCTCATGATCATCTACAAGGAATACTTTAATCACAACTGACACTCCGACTTAAATCTACTGCTACCTCAAATTACAGAGGCTAGTTTTATGGCCTATTTTACCTTAAAAATTAAGGTGATCGCGTATTTATTATGCGTTAAGACGCAAAGTTTTGCTATTAAAATACTATTGACTTTAGAGTCTACTTATTCTACGGAACTCTATACCCTTTATAGATATAGAGTTAAAGATACATAAATCCTAGTTGCCTTTTCTCAATATACAACAAAATTAATCGTTAAAATAGACCTAATTGTGATGCTGATAACTGTGTAAAATCCAATCCAATAAAAGGTAAAATACCATCAGCAATCGGCTTTAATTGCTTTTCTACATAATGATCATAATCTATTGGACTCTTAAGGTACTTGATCGGCTCAGGCCCAGAAGTCGTAATAATATATTCTATCCAGCCGCCATACTGATATTCAAGTGGCTTACCCAGTTGTTGATTATAATAATCAGCTAGCCTTGCTGCTTTAACATGAGGGGGAACATTTTTTTGATAATCTGCTAATTTTCTTCGTAATCTTTTACGGTAAATTAATTTAGAATCTAGCTTCCCTGACTTAGTATCATCAACATAATTTCTCACGTAATCTGTTACAGGTTGTTGATGAAAAACCTTATCAAAGAGTACTTTTTGAAAAGTTTGCGATAACGGTGTCCAATCAGTACGGACTGTTTCTAACCCTTTAAATATAATCTTTTCTTTGCCATTTTTTCGAATTAATCCAGCATAACGTTTTTTAGACCCAGTCTCTGAACCCCGGATCGTTGGCATTAAAAAAGTTCGATAGTGCGTTTCATACTCAAGCTCTAACGCTGAATCAATGCCATACTCTGACGCTAAGTGAGTATCCCACCATAGGTTAATATGTTGAACTAAATGCTGCCCTATCTTATCCGCCTCTTCTGAAGATACAATTTTATTTAAAGTGACAAACGTAGAGTCCGTATCTCCGTAAATTACTTCATACCCTTCAGCTTCAATCAAATCTCGCGTACTTTTCATTATTTCATGGCCGCGCATTGTTATTGAAGAAGCAAGTCGATGATCGAAAAAACGACATCCTGATGAGCCTAAAACACCATAAAATGAATTCATAATGATTTTTATTGCTTGGGAAAATGCTTTCTCATTATTTTTCTTTGCCTGATCACGAGCTGACCATAATGATTCGATTAATTGGGGCAGAAAATGTTTTGTTCTATGAAAACGCCCTCCCCTAAAACCATCAATAGATTGGTCTCTGTCAATACCTATATCTTGCTTCAAACCTTCAATTAACCCTAATGGATCAATTCTAAAAGTTCGGATAATTGAAGGATAAAGTGATTTAAAATCTAACACTAATACAGAGTTATATAATCCAGGTTTAGAATCCATCACATAACCTCCTGGACTAGCAATCCAGTTCTCACTTTCCAAATTGGGGGCTATATAACCAGATCGATGTAATCGAGGTAAATATAAATTAGTAAATGCGGCAACAGAGCCACCAATACGGTCTAATTCAACTCCGGTTAATTTCGTTCGTTCAATGACAAACTCAATTAAATGGGTTAACTCAAAAATACGAGTAACAAGCACGCTATCTTGTAGATTATATTTAGCAAGAGCCTGTTTATCATCACGATACATTCGATTAATTTCGCCCATCCGATCACTAGGGTCATGTATCGACTTACCTTCATTAAGTAATTCTTGGGCCACGAACTCCAAAGACCAACTAGAGAAATGGTAAGTTGCCGTCTTTAGGGCATCAATGCCATCAAGCACTACTCTCCCTGGAAATGAAAGAAAACCTTGCTGTCGATTTTTATCTGAATCTCGCCAATAAAGTGTACTATTGCCACGGCCTATTCTAAAAGAAAGGTTATACCACTTTGCCCGTTGGAGCAGTAACCTAAAATCAAAATTAATTACATTCCACCCAATCACGATATCAGGATCAAATGTTTGAAACCAATCTTCAAGTGCTAATAATAATTGCTTTTCATTATCAACCCATTGAATAGGTAGCTCAGTGGTCTCAGAGGTACCTACCATTATAATTCTGGTATCTAGTTCACTGTCTAATGCTACAGAATAAAGAATCCCTTTTTCTGAACACTCTATATCTAAAGAAACTTTGCTAAATGTAGGTGAAATGGGGGTAGATTTTATTTTTACATTTCGATATTCAATATGATTTTTCCTCGGAATGGCCGTACCGATAAAAGAAAGACCACCACAAATAAAACGTTCCATTAAATATCGATCAGCTAAACGTATATCACTTTCAAAAATAGGTAGTTCAGCTTGCTCGAGGCATTGGGAGGCATAACGCTTTTCATTGGTTGAAACAAAATATATTCCCGCAACAGGTTGATGTTGAAAAGTTGCTAATTGAGTTGGTTTAACTGTATATGTAATTTTTTGATTATTTAGAATACACTCATACTCAGATAATCTATCTTGCAATATGAAAGCAACAGCAAGCTCATTTTCAATAAGTAAATGCGCGATATGATCTTCACATTTTACCCAAAGATCTACTCGGCTTTTTGAACTTATCTCTTTATTCTGTCGAGTGAGTAAAAAACCACTCTGCTGTAAATTCAATATAGTTAACCTATTTTTCTTTCTATTTTATTAAACTCACTAACCACCCAATCACCAAATTCTTTTAACAGTGCAATTACTGAACGTTTTGGTATTTTTCGGCCTTTTAACAACATGACTAGCCTTTCTATTTCAACTTGCTTGTCAGGGTAATACTCTAAAAACTTTCGCGCACACAACACTGGATGATCGTACCAACCTTTATCTCTATGCATAACCAATGAATAGCAGCTTCGTAATACTTTTTTAGCTATAGTTTTCTGTTGTTCAACTTGAGTTTCTATATTTTGGTTCGTGGATATTTTTTTAATATATACCTGCAACCATTCTTCAATATCCATATTCATATTTTTAGCGATTTCCCAGCTTGGTTCAAAATCACCAAAGCGAGTCGATAGATCATCACCAAAAATACACACGCAGCAGTGACGAAGCCAAAAGCCCCAGCTGAATATTGATTCAAGCTGCAATACTTCCTTCGCTTCTCCAATGTTAAAAGTAACGCCTGTTATTTGTGGGTATTTTGACTGGAATCTTACCTTAATCGTATTAACCAAAGTTTGCTCTTTATTGGTCAAAGGTAATGTAGTTATTATCGTTACATCTAAATTAGAACGGCCGGGGGTCGCTTGACGTCGCGCTACGCTGCCATAAAGATAGATACTATGAAGTGATTTAGGAACCGCTGAACGCACATGAGCAATCAGATCTCGAATGACAGGTTCAAACTCTTTTTGGAAGGGTGATTGTTTATCAATAATAGGTAAAGTAAAACGGGACACAAAACACACTCCAATCAAAATAGATACAGAAGTAATGATCGCGATTTCACCATAAAAAAGCAATAAAAAACCGGTCATTTAGACCGGTTTGTTAATGATATTGCTAGTTTTATGCAGTTACTGCACGTTTTTTAGACATTATCATCAATGCACCACAAACAAGAATAAACGCGGCTGTTGATGCAGCAAATGCCATTAATACCGATCCTGTAAAACCAAGAGCGATATAACCAATAGCAGATACACCTGCAACGGATAATGCATAAGGTAATTGTGTCGCTACATGATCAATATGACTACAACGAGCACCAGTAGAAGACAAAATGGTAGTATCAGAGATTGGTGAACAATGGTCTCCAAATACAGATCCCGCTAATACCGCACCTAACATTGGTAAAATAAGTGCTATATCAGTCGCGCCCGCCATATCACCTGCAATTGGTAACATGATACCAAACGTACCCCATGATGTACCCGTACTAAATGCCATTAGACCTGAAAGAAGGAATAAAATAACAGGGATCCAGTGAATACCGATGCTACCTTGAGCCAAGCTAGATAAGTAAGAACCTGTTTTCATATCACCTATAACAGAGCCAATTGTCCATGCAAAGAATAAAATCAAGATTGCACCAAACATCGATTTAGCACCAATCCACATGGTCATACCAATATCTTTTGCTGAAATATCTTGACGAAAAACAGTAATAAGAGCAGCACCAAGGCCAATCAAACCACCATAACATAATGATGCACCAACATCGGTATTTTCAAAAGCACCAAGAATATTAATTTCTTTACCATCAGCAACCAACGCTTGTACGCCGGTATAAATCATAAAGAATACTGTCGCTACAATTAGCGTAATTATTGGGAAAATCAAATCTGAAACTTTACCAGTTTCACTCTCAGTAATATTTAGCTCTTCGTTTAGGTCTTTAGATTCAGCATTTACTGCTTTATCATCAAAACCATTACCACGTGATGCTTCATTTTCATGATTACGCATTGGACCAACGTCTAGTTGGAACCAAACAACGGCAAATACCATTAATAGAGCAAAAACAGCGTAAAAATTCATTGGAATCAAGCGAACATATGCACCTAATGCCGAATATTCAGTTACACCGTGTGATACCAAAATACCACCAATAATGGTAATGATATACGCGCCCCAACTTGATGCAGGCATTAAGACACACATTGGTGCAGCAGTAGAATCAAGAATATAAGCTAGCTTTGCTCTTGATACATAAAAACGGTCAGTTACAGGACGAGAAATAGAACCAACAGCTAAGCTATTAAAATAGTCATCCACAAAAATGAAGACACCAAGAAAAGCAGCAAGTAGTTTTGCACCACGTTTACTTTTAATTTTTGTCTGCGCCCATTCTGCAAATGCACGAGTACCACCAGAAAGTGTTAATAGTGCCGTTGTCATTCCTAATAAAATAAGGAAAGCAACAATACTCATATTCCATGTATTAATAGCCCCATCATCGATGAAAACACCTTTAATAGAACTAAAGGTATAAGACACAGTACTAGAAATTGAGTAATTAGACAGCAAGATTGCGCCTAAAATAATACCAACACCAAGAGAAAGTAATACTCGGCGTGTAATAATTGCTAAACCCAAAGCCATTAATGGGGGCAATATTGATATTGGAGAATTGGAAAAATCAGCTAAGTTCATGATCTACAACAACCAGTTTGGTTGGAGATCTACTGTTGATACGGCAAAGCCGTTATAAAGGAAGTGAATGTAAACCATTTCCCCACAGTAGCGCTCCATAGTTAAAAAATAAAATTGACTATGGCAGTGTTATTCCTTTTCGAAATAACCCCAGCTAAGCACGCTTGATTAACGTAATTAGCTTCGGCACTGACTCCTTTCAATTGCCGTCATCAGAATCACCCTCAAACAATCTACTTTTAGGCAGTGCGCCTCTACCCGTTTAGGTGCGCCCATTGTACTTATTGAAAACAAATTTGCAATGCTATTTTGAGCAATTTAACATTAGGCTACCACACCACTCAGAATGAGATACTTTAACCTTATTTAACTTGACCTATGACACTTATCTCAATATCTTTTAATATATCTATCACTAATATTTTTAATTTATTGACTAATTAATTTGATATATTCTTTTTCTGTTATATTATAATTGTATTATCAAAAATAATTTTGGAATGAACAATGTCTGATACTATTAAAACACTACTGAATCTACGCAGCTTACGTGTACTATCTCGTGAAATGACTCTTGAGCAACTAGAAGAAGCTCTTGAGAAACTACAATCAGTTGTAGCTGAACGTCAAGATACTGAGGCAGAAGACCGCGCTCAACTTGCTGAAAAACAAGCGAAACTTGAAGAGTTCCGTCAAATGATGATCGATAATGGTATTGCACCTGAAGATCTAATGGACACTATGTCTTCTACTACAGTAAAAACAAAACAGAAACGTGCTCCACGTCCTGCTAAATACAAATTCTCAGATCATGCTGGTGCAGAAAAAACATGGACAGGCCAAGGTCGTACTCCATCGGCACTTCAGACTCAACTTGATGCTGGTAAAGCTTTAGAAGATTTCCTAATCTAATCATTATATTGATAAGACTAAAGATAATTTAAAGCCACTCATTTGAGTGGCTTTTTTATATCTGAGTATTGACTTAAAATATGTTCAGTACATCAAATTCATTATATTAATGGAATTCAAAGTCACTGCATTTAGATTTATTATTCTAAAAAATCAAAAAAAACCGTTAAAAATAATTTTATCACGGCTTTTCTTCAAATTAACTCTAAAAAACGTATGCTATACCAACATTACCTGTTGTACTTGTCGTATGCTCTATCATTGGGCTACTTTCAATCTGTCCTTCCAAGTTTACGTAACGAAGACCACCAGTAACACGAATATTAGGAGTTAAATGAAAGTAAGTTGATAAACCAACAAAAAATTGTCCATCCCAATCAGCATCAAATGAACTCATAGCACCACCTGTTCTCGTTGATTCTTCAGCTGACACACCATATAAGTGATTATTTAATCGCTCACTATTATATGAATAACCAAATGATGGTGTGATAGCCCAACCTTTTCTTCGAATTGGTAACTTCCAAACCGCTTCAGCATAAATTCCATTGTGTGTATTACCAATATCTGAGCCTGCACCAACTTCAAACAAACCAATATGAGTAATAGCTTGATAAGTCACACCGCCTAAAATAGTGCTTTTACGTTCATCCAATTGTTGCATCGCTGCATTATCCGAATCTTCTGGTTTAAACGTTCGAGGATCATAGATAAAACGGAAAATAATATTCTGTGGCGAGCCAACTGGACGCAGGCGATAACCACCACTAAACCCACGAAGGAAAAGATGCTCTCCTTCATAACCAATCATAGGGATCACTGTCGTATTTGAAGGAGTTTCTTTATAAAAAGATGGAGAATAGGCAGCTGCTGCACCAATTGACCACTGAGAAATTTGTGCGTTTGCACTCGCGGCAACAGTTAATGCTGCACCGACAATCATTCCACTTACTAATTTATTCACGATAGCGACCCTATTTATAGCTCATTAATTTGTGACAACGTATCATAGTATTACTGACTCGTTACGATAGGTACACTATACAGTACTTAATACTTTTTCATAGTTTTTTACTTTTAATTTTGTAAATTTAGGCGGAAATCTCATAAATAACATAAAAGAAAATAATAATGCTTAATATTTAAATGAAGAAAAGAAAACAATAAAGTTACAGATAATAAAAAGCAGGCTTATCGCCTGCTTTTTTATCTATTTTTAGGTAACTTAGCTGTCATCTTCTCTAAAGTTACTTGGTAAATTCAATTTCATTTCATTCCAAATCAAATTACCTTCAAGACCATACTGCCGCATTCTTGGCATTACTGCGTCTTTTCTTTCTTCTTCACAAATCTGTTTTAAATCACGGTAGAATTGCAGTGCAAGTTCACGTGCTTCTGGATTTGAAAAATAATAGCTACCAACACGAGCATATAGCTTTTTAAGACCATTAAAGATAAGTCCATAAATTTGGTTTCCAGATTTAAACGCAACCCCTTGGAAAAGCATGTAATCGTAATAATTAAATGTTTTTGCAATTAATATCTCTTCACGTTTTTCTGGATCTTTTTCATTATCTTCTTTTACTTCAGCTTTAATCTTAGCGCCAAAAGGAGACTCTTCAATAAAGGTATCCCAGCTATCTGCTGCTAATAATTGCTCACAAGAATCAATAACACGATTAAGCGTTCGTAAAGAACCTTCTTTATCTGTTTTAAACGCTTGTCTCATAAAAATACAACTAATATTAGTTCGTGCAGCTAATAGGTCTTCAACAATAGAAGTCGCATTATTTGCATCAACCAATGTCATTAATGTATCTAAGATATGAAGTCCTGATGTCTCCATATAATTATTTACTTTGGTTGGCTTGCCATGTTTAATAGTTAACCATCCATCACGAGCTAAACGCTGTAGTACTTCACGTAATGTCGTTCTTGTCACACCGATAAGCTCAGAAAGCTCGCGCTCAGCTGGTAAAATTGAACCTGGTGGAAAACGTCCATTCCAAATACTTTCAATAATGTATTTTTCAGCAAAGGCTGCTGGACTTTTTGCCTTAATAACCATACAAGTTTCAAATCCATTCTTTAATGTAAAAACTAGACTCATCATACCACCAGTTCAATAAATCCTTAACTCTTTATTAAATAAAGCGAGGCTTTTAGGTACATAATTATTACTTTAAACCCTTATCATATCGTATATAAAACCACCAATATTGTAGAACGCCTTACTTTTATTAATAAAGCCGACCAAAGGCACATTTTATGCAATTTACCTCTTTTCAAATATTGACTATTAGTTAATAAAGAGTAAAGTTCAGACGTTTAGTATTAAGGTTAAGTATATATAGGTAGTTATTTGGCAAAGCAGTAAAATTACTTTGTTGTTTTTCTAAATAGTTGTTTATCTTTACTAAAAAAAATATGTTAGGCGATTATTATCAACTCCCTACTTAACCTTATTTTTCATGAAATTAACGTAATAATAACGTAATAATGTAGAGAGCATCACATGTCTATTTCGCTAGGGAATGCATTTATCAAAAACTTTCTTGGTAAAGCCCCCGACTGGTACAAAATTGCAATACTATCTTTTTTAATAATTAACCCTTTAGTTTTCTTTCTTGTTGACCCATTTACTGCGGGTTGGCTATTGGTTGTCGAGTTCATTTTTACCCTTGCGATGGCATTGAAATGCTACCCTTTACAGCCTGGTGGTTTATTAGCCATTGAAGCTATTGCTATTGGTATGACAAGTCCTGAGCAAGTAAAACACGAATTAGTTGCCAATATTGAAGTCTTACTACTATTAGTATTTATGGTTGCCGGTATTTATTTCATGAAGCAATTGCTTCTGTTTATTTTTACCAAAATATTAATTGGCATAAAATCTAAACCTGCGCTTTCTGCTGCTTTTTGTTTTACCGCAGCCTTCCTATCTGCATTCCTTGATGCTTTAACCGTTATTGCGGTTGTTATCAGTGTTGCTGTCGGTTTCTATGCTATTTATCACCGCGTAGCTTCAGGACAAGGTGGTACGCCAACCCATGATCACACGTGTGATTCAAACGTAACAGATGAACTAACTCGTGATGATCTTGAAAACTACCGTGCTTTCTTACGTAGTCTTCTTATGCATGCCGGTGTAGGTACTGCACTTGGTGGTGTAATGACCATGGTCGGTGAACCTCAAAACTTAATCATCGCAGATCAAGCTGGTTGGATGTTTGGTGAATTCATTATCCGAATGTTACCAATCACCGCTCCTGTATTTGTTTGTGGCATGTTAACTTGTGTTGCTGTTGAGAAATTAGGTATCTGTGGTTACGGTGCAAAACTGCCTGCTAATGTTCGTAATATTCTTGAAGAGTATGAATCAGAAGAGCGTAGAAACCGTACTAATATTGATAATGCAAAACTAATTATTCAAGCTGTTATTGCCGTTTGGTTAATTGTCGCTCTTGCGCTTCATTTAGCTGCGGTTGGTCTTATCGGTCTATCTGTTATTATCTTAGCAACTGCATTTACCGGTGTTATCGAAGAGCACTCAATGGGTAAAGCGTTTGAAGAGGCTCTTCCGTTTACTGCTTTATTAGCTGTTTTCTTTGCGGTTGTTGCTGTAATTATCGACCAACAATTATTTAAGCCTATCATTGATGCCGTACTAGCAGTCGAAGATAAAGGCTCTCAGCTTGCTCTCTTCTATGTGGCTAATGGCGTACTATCGATGGTTTCTGACAATGTATTTGTTGGTACGGTTTATATTAATGAAGTGAAAACAGCATTACTAAATGGCCAAATTACTCGTGACCAGTTTGACTTATTAGCGGTAGCTATCAATACCGGTACAAACTTACCATCAGTTGCAACACCAAATGGTCAAGCTGCATTCTTATTCTTACTGACTTCAGCACTTGCTCCATTAATTCAATTATCATACGGACGTATGGTTTGGATGGCATTGCCATATACTATTGTTTTAGCTCTTGTTGGTATGTTTGGTATTGTGTTCTTCCTTGAACCGATGACTGCAATGTTCTACGATTTAGGTTGGATCACTCATGGTACAATAGAAAGTGCAACTTCTGCGGTTTCTAGTGGTCACTAATAAAGTATAACTACTTTTATTTGATGAAAAGGCTCTGTTTATACGGAGCCTTTATTTTTACAAGGAATAAAGATGCAAGCCCTTAATCATTTCTCCCGTGTTCGCTTATCTTGGCTTCTATTACTTTTATGTATGATTTTCTTTGAAGCTTCAGCATTAACCTTTCAACACATAATGAAACTACCCCCATGTGTCATGTGTATTTACGAACGTGTTGCTATGATGGGGATTGGTGGTGCTGCTATCATTGGTTTGCTAAATCCAAATAATCTAATTGTTCGTTGGTGTGGTCTTATTGCCTGGGGGATTAGTGCTGGTTGGGGTTTAAAATTAGCAATGCAGCACGTAGATTTTCAGTTAAACCCATCACCTTTCGCTACCTGTGATTTATTTGTTACTTTCCCTTCGTGGGCACCATTGAACAAATGGGCACCATGGATGTTTGAAGCGTATGGTGACTGCAGCAAAATTGTATGGCAATTCTTAACACTAACTATGCCTCAATGGTTAGTTATTATCTTTGCCGGTAATTTAGTGGCCTTAGCTATTTTTGTTGTTGCTCAATTTTTTAATAAAAAAGAAGCATAAAAACATTTCAATTTGATATAGAAAAGCCATCAATAGCTTGATGGCTTTTTTGTTCTATCTTTCACAGTAAAGAGATAAGCTTAGCGTTTATTGACCACAGCATTTCTTAAATTTCTTACCACTTTCACATGGGCAAGCGTCATTACGGCCCACACCTTTATATGGATTTACCTTCTGTCCTTTATAGCCAATTTGGTATTCATCCGCAGCCATAGCCACTTCTAGAATCATCATATCTAGTTGTGGAAGCATTTGAGCCAATGTTGGCGGCGTATCAATTCCAGCTTCCGCCATTTGACGATGCGTCTCTTCTTCATCAACCGCAAGCATCATTGTACTTAATAGTGCAGATAACATTCGCATCGTACCATCAGCAACACTAAGATCAGCCCATAACTCTTCAACTGTTGGCCATAACGTCATAAAGCCTTCTGCAAATTCTGATACATCACCAAGATCATCAAAATTTACAACCTCAGTAACTTCATATTCATTACGCTTTAGTAATGTGTATTGATGCTCTATTTGCTGAGATACCGGTTTTAGTATTTTATGTACATTATCAGTACCAACCAAGTCGCTTAACCACACTTCAGGGTCTAATGGCTTGGTTGCCATATTTGCAGCAAGTACTACCCCTTCAAGAAAAAGGCCAGAGCAGTTTAAATCAACACCATCTAGTGCAATTAATTGATACTTCATTATTTATTCACTTCCGAAATTAAGTTTTCGGCGTAGTATACCGCAAATAATTATTAGAGCCATAAGTCCCATTATTATTAATTTTTGCTGTCGAGAAACATTATGAAAAAAAATCAAGGATTTACTTTAATTGAGTTAGTTGTTGTTATTGTTATTTTGGGAATTCTAGCAGTGACTGCTGCCCCAAGATTTCTAAATTTACAAAGTGATGCTCATGAGTCAAGGGCTAAGGGGGTATTTTCAGCTTTAAGCTCTGCTGTCAATATGTATCACGGAGCTTGGATCTTACAAGGAGAGCCTTCTGTAAGCTCTGGAATTGGTGTGATTTTTGCTGACGAAACGGTTTATCCTTCAACAAAAGGATTTCCAGTAGGAACAACACATCACCCGTCATCAGGTAATAGCGGTATATCTGGAAGCGGTTGTGGTGAATTGCTAACTTCTTTAATCACCACAGATTTAAAAACAGAAACATATTCAACAACCATGTTTCCAACAGATGCAGATATCAAATATTGGTATAATCAGACAGATGAATGTACCTATTATTACACATCAAATATGATAGATAATTCTACCTACGGTTATATGATGACTTATTCAGTACTTACTGGAGAAACTGCTGTTCAATATACTACCTTTCCAAAATAAGTGACATAACCCTACTTTCCCCCTACAATCCCACCTCCAATAAAAGAGGTGGGATATGCAAGTAATACTAGGCCCGATGGAGGGCGTACTCGATCACTTAATGCGTGAACTATTAACCGAGATTAATGACTATGATTTCTGCGTTACTGAGTTTGTTCGCATCGTAGACCAATTGTTACCTCCACACGTGTTCCACCGTATCAGTCCAGAGCTACTTAATGGCAGTAAAACACAATCTGGTACCCCAATACGTGTACAGCTTTTAGGGCAAGAACCAAATTGGATGGCAGAAAATGCTGTCCGTGCCATTGAGCTCGGCTCTGATGGTGTCGACCTCAACTTTGGGTGCCCAGCAAAAGCGGTAAATAAAAGTCGAGGTGGCGCTGCACTACTAAAGGATCCTGAATTAATTTATCAGATCGTAAAATCGTGTCGTGATGCCGTACCAAGTGATAAAAAAGTCACAGCTAAGATCCGTTTAGGTTGGGAAAATCCAGAAGAGTGTTTTGCTATTTCAGATGCAATAAAGCAGGCAGGCGCGAGTGAATTGACAATTCACGCTAGAACTAAAGTTGATGGTTATCGAGCAGAAGAAATAAAGTGGGATTACATAAATCAAGTTCGTCAAAAAGTAGATATTCCAATTATTGCAAACGGTGAGATTTGGAACTATGAAGATGGACAACGTTGTATTGCTGCCACTGGGATTGATTCATTAATGGTATGTCGTGGCGCATTCAACATTCCTAATTTAGGTAATGTCGTAAAACACAATCACACTAAGATGCCGTGGCCTGAAGTGATTGCACTACTGATTCATTATTCAAAGCTACAAATGGCGGGTGACAAGGGTCAATATTACTCAAACCGAGTGAAACAATGGCTAGTTTATCTTCGTCAGGAATACACTGAAGCCAAAGATATTTTTATGGATATTCGAAGCCATAAAAAATCAGACCCTATTGTTGAACGTTTATATCAAGAGTTAGAAAAAGTCAGTTAACCTCTTTATTTTATCGAGTTTATGAAAAGTAAACTCGATTTTTACCCTCTTGCTTTGCTTTATACAAAAGCTCATCTGCTTTTTTAATAATATTCTCAAACGTAAAATCTCTTTCCGCCTCCATTATTATGGCACCACCAGAAACAGTAAAACCACCTGTTACTATTTTTTCAGATGAGTCCTGAATCGATTTTCTAACTCGCTCACATACACTTTCTAAACTAGATATTGAATCCGCATTAATACAAATCACAAACTCTTCGCCACCAAAACGTGAGACAATATCGCTATCACGAACACTCTTATTCAGTATTTTGGCCACATATATAATCGCTTCATCACCTACATCATGACCAAACACATCATTAATTTGTTTAAAGTCATCAATATCATACAAAGCAAAACCAACAAATTTCTTAACCACACGGTCTTGCAAACTCATTTCAAAACCACGACGATTATACAAGCCCGTCATAGGATCTTGCTTTGCTAAATTACTGTAATAACGCTGAGAGAGGCGACTTTGATAATAAAACATTGATAGTAACGTTAGGATATAAGTTACCGCAATTAACGTTAATGCTTTGATATCATGAGAAATAAAACGAATTAACTCATCCTTCATCGAACTTTTATAATAAAGAAAATAAGTAAAATCCGTATCAGAAAGATTCACTGGCTGCATAAATCGGTACTGCTCAAAACGTTGATATTTATCACTATCCAATAGCTGAATGTATTGCGAAACTTCCCCTCCTGAATGCAATAATTTATCAACAGAAAGATCTAAGACTAATACACCTTTAAATAAATCTTTATAGTAAATAGGTGTCGAGAACGTCAGTACTTCTAAACCATCAAAAAAGGCATCGGTATAGGGTGGTGTAAACGTAACGTGCTTTCGATTCTTATTTTCCATACTTTTAATCCAGTACGGACGTGAATAGATAGTTTCTAAACTTTGCTTTGTTAAATTTTCAGCTATTTCTTTTGGAGACGAAATGATGTAGTCGTATTTAGAAATAAAATAGATACCGTGAAGATACTCTTCATAATCATGTATAAATGAAATAACAGGCGCAAGTATCACCTTCTTTGAAGCAATATCATAAAGTTCTGATTTTGGGTCACATAATGAATCAGAGCCTGCAATACTATAATCTAATCGACTTTTGGGCAGTGATATCTCTTGATTATCCATCACTGCATCATGATTGTTGCTAGGCCGAATGATACACAAACCTGCTTCTTCATCGAGCTCAAAGTTATGATTATAGAATTCACCCGTACTTTGTTTATATAGTTGAGATAAATTGTAATCAAGAGAGATCATTACTTTGATTGAACGCTGTAAAGAATCAATAATTCGGCTGTATTCTCGGTGTACTTGCCTTTGAACCGAATCAATATGATTATTTAAAACAATACCCAGAATCAACACTAAAAACAGCGTTGGAATGATAAAGATATGTTTTAAATTTGACTTCGGCATATATAAATTCTTTAACAGAAAATGAACAGACTATAATACCTATTTATTTACTGAATATCTTGCTGAAATACTTATTTTAACATTTAGCTGACAGTAATTTACCAGTAGAAACATAGTTAATGATTATCTAACTACTTGAGAAAGTAAAGATACCCCATTTTTAGTCCATGTTTTTGAGAACGCCATTTCTTCAATATCTTGAGTTCCATACTGTTCGCCATCATAAACTACCACTATGCTCTCATCGCCTGATTGTAAGAAGTTCGTTTCACCAAACTCTGTGTATCGTGTGGCTCCAATACTAATAATGGCTTGTTCAGGATAATTAGCTTCAGATAAATAAAGAGCCAGATCTTCAGCTGGTCCTTCATCTTTCTGATTATTCATACGGTCAATCATCCAGTTATTTAATTGCTCATGAAAATAACTGTAATCAATCGCAGCACTATCTTCACCGTATCGATTCATTTCACCGTTACGAATATGAAAACTGGCGATACGGTATTTATCTAACTCACAACCTTTAGTAAACGATGTGAGTTCAATGAAGTCTTGCGAGATCCCCTTGGTATTTGCACCCCAGTTTTTCTTCTCACTGATCTTTTTAGCATTCGGTTTACGAATAGAACAATCGTTATAAGCGGCAAATTTTACCGGCGTTAACGCAACGACTTTATTGTCTTGATAAGTAATATCAAAAACAATAGCGACTTCAGGCTCTATTTGTAGGTTATCTGCATCGTTCGGTGGAATAATGGAATCCGAAGAGAGCGGATATTGAGATAAGAAACCAGCGCTTGAGGATGGGATATAAAAAGGAAATAACGCTTTCGGTTGGATCGCATTGTCAACTTTCACATTTAAAAAATCGGTGGCCTCACCAGCTTGCTCTAAATGCCCAGCAAAGTTTCCTGCCACACCAAAACCAATTACATGCTTAAACGTCATAGTGCCTTCTTAAATTCTAATAATAGGAATGTGTAAAAAGGCACCTTAATTTATTCTTTTCAATTATGCGATGATACGGATCTAATTTTATGATTTCTTTGTTTTTCTACGTCGTTTAAATGGCGATTTTGTCGGGCTTTTAAGCGTTCGTAATGAATCTGGTACTGGACCTTGCTGTACACCCTGCATAAAATTCAATACTTTCGTTTCTAATGCTGCCATAAATGGACGATATGAACAGGTTCTTTCTGTCATTCCTTGTAATTGGAACTCCCAATGCGCGGTCATATCAGGGTAACTCGCTTCATTTGGCAAAGCATGGATCAAGCCTTTACCTGCCTCACTAGCATTAATGTTTTTACCATTACGAACTAATAATTGGCGCTTAAATAAGGTATCCAAAATTCCTGCTCTGGTGGCCTCTGTTCCTAATCCATCCGTATCTCTTAGGATCTTTTTGAGCTCTTTATCTTCAACAAAACGAGCAATACCCGTCATGGCTTGCAGCAATGTTGCCTCGGTAAAATACTTGGGAGGCTCTGTCATTTTGTGTTTTATTTCACCTTCACGACAGGTATGAACCTCACCTTTTTTTAATGGTGGCACTTTATTTGCGACATCATCGTCACTGTTTTGTGTTTGGGGTTTACCAAGCAATACTCGCCAGCCGGCAAACAACATCTGCTTGCCTTTAGCTACAAATACGCCCCCTGCAATATCAAATACTAATTCCGCTTCGGCATAAACCGCTGCAGGATAAAACTGCATTAAATACTGACGGGCAATTAAGTGATAAACCTTCTCTTCAAATCCAGAAAGCCCTGCTGAACCACTTGATTTTGGGGTTGGAATAATCGCATGGTGAGCATCTACTTTACTGTCATTCCAAGCTCGTGATTTCAACGTTAAATCGGCATTGGTTACTGCGCTAGATAACTGCTTATCGTTATTACCAATGGCAGCACATACTTGTTCACGTTGTTTATAGTGATCTTTAGGTAAATGGCGGCTATCTGAACGTGGATAAGTGATTAGTTTATGCTTTTCATACAACGCCTGACACGCATCCAAGACTTGTTGAGCACTTAGGTTATAACGTTTTGAAGCATCAATTTGCAGTGAGGATAACGAATACGGTAGCGGCGCATTTTGTTTGGTTTCTTTGTTTTCAGCTTTGGTTACAGTGGCAGGTTGATTCGCAATTCGCTGAGCTACATTTTCTACCAATTTAAGATTGAGCACGCGCCCTTCTTCATCTTGCCATTGTTGACACGCTTCGCTTGGTTTCCACTTCGCTCGAATATCAAATGCCTGTCCATCATTAAGCTGAGGATTTTGATAAGGGATTAATGCTTCTAAGGTGAAATACGCTTTAGGCACAAAATTAGCAATATCTTCATCTCGACGAGTTACTAAACCTAACACTGGGGTTTGCACTCGACCAACAGAGAGTACGCCTTGATAGCCACCACGTTGGCCTAATAAAGTATAAGCACGTGTCATGTTCATTCCATACAACCAATCAGCACGAGAGCGTGCTAAGGCAGAAATAGAAAGAGGGATGAATTCTTGATTACTTCGCATTGACGTTAATGCACGCTTTACTGCCGGTAAATTTAAATCGCTAATTAATAACCGTTGAGTCGCAGCTTTTTTAGTTTTAGATAACTTTAAATAGTCCAACACTTCATCAACTAACAGCTGCCCTTCTCTATCAGGATCGCCCGCGTGAACCACTTGAGAAGCGGTTTTTAATAATTTTCGGATCACCGTTAATTGTTTGCTCGACGATTTTCTTGGACGAAGTTGCCACTGCTCAGGAACAATAGGCAAATGCTCCATACGCCACGATTTGTATTTATCATCATAAGCATCAGGCTCAACTTGCTCTAATAGGTGGCCAATACACCAAGTTACAATGTCGCCATTGCCACATTCTATGTAGCCTTGTTGATTCTTCTGTGGCTTTGCTAGACCGGCGGCAATCGCTCGACCTAAACTCGGTTTTTCTGCAATAAATAATCGTGACATAAAAAAGTGCTGATGTTGTGAATAACATCAGCACTATACCTGTATGAATAGACAGTTATCAAGTTTTGTTGCCTAACTTATTGGAAGTTTAGCTTAAAGTTTCGCGGCTAATTCCACCCCTTGGCGAATTGCTCGCTTCGCATCAAGCTCTCCAGCATGCTCCGCGCCACCAATCACATGATGTTTAATATCCGCAGTCGTTAGTGTTTCAACCAATTCATTTACCGATACTTGGCCTGCGCACATTAAGACATGATCAACATCTAACAGTTTTACTTCACCGTTTTGACGAATATATAAGCCTTCGTCGTTTACTTTTAGATATTCAACACCCGCTAGCATATGCACACCGCGTTTTTGTAATGTACGCTTATGGATCCAACCAGTTGTTTTACCAGGTCCTTTGCCTATGCTGCCTTTTTTGCGCTGCATCAGCCATACTTCACGAGTGGTTTGATATGTTTCTTGTGGCTTTAAACCGCCTTCGAACTCAATATTTTTATCTATATCCCAATCTTGTAGCCACGCATCTAATGTATGATCCTCTGGCTCAGTGATCATGGTTGCTACATCAACACCAATACCACCCGCACCAATCACCGCCACTTTTTGACCAAGCTTAGGCTGAGTTTTAATGTAAGTTTGATAATCAATCACCTTTGGATGATCACTGCCTTCTAGCTGTGGCGCTCTTGGTTTAACTCCTGTCGCCACCACCACCTCATCAAATTGGCGTAGTTCATCCATCTCAACGTTATAGTTCAATTTTACTATAATATTTTTATGATCGATTTTATTAGAGAAATAACGAATGGTTTCTTTAAATTCTTCTTTTCCAGGTATCTGCATCGCCAAGTTGAATTGCCCACCAATGCGGTCACTGCGCTCAAATACCGTTACTTGATAACCACGCTCTGCCGCAGAAGTAGCACAAGAGAGACCAGCCATTCCTGCGCCAATAATTGCTACCGATTTACTTGTACTTGCTGGTTCCAGTACTAATTCAGTTTCATAACAGGCTTGAGGGTTGACTAAACACGTTGCTCGTTTAGCTTTGAATACATGATCCAAACACGCTTGGTTACAGCCAATGCAGGTATTAATCAATTCCGATTTATCTTGCTCTGCTTTATTGACAAACTCAGCATCCGCTAAGAATGGGCGCGCCATTGACACCATATCAGCCTGTCCTGATGCTAATATATTTTCAGCCACTTCCGGCGTATTAATACGATTACAGGTAATTAATGGAATAGAAACTTTATCTTTGAGTTTTTCTGTTACCCAACTAAAAGCCGCTCGTGGTACTTGAGTTGCTATTGTTGGTATTCTTGCTTCATGCCACCCAATCCCTGTATTTAATATTGTTACTCCCGCTTTTTCTAATGCTTGAGCAAGCTCCACCACTTCTTCAAACGTGCTGCCTTGTTCGACTAAATCAAGCATAGACAAACGGAAGATAATAATAAAATCTGTCCCTACTTTTTCACGAATCGCTTTAATTATCTCTAATGGAAAACGCATACGATTTTGATAACTGCCACCCCAATCGTCATATCTCATGTTAGTTCGAGCGCAAATAAATTGGTTAATAAGGTAGCCTTCCGATCCCATAACCTCAATGCCATCATAGTTAGCCTGTTTAGCATAGTGAGCACTATTAGCAAAGTCATTGATTGTCTTCTGGATTTGGCGTTCACTCATTTGGCTTGGTGTAAACATCCCAATCGGAGCTCGAATATCAGAGGCACTGACTGACAAAGGATGCATCGCATATCGACCAGCATGAAGTAACTGCAAGGCTATCTTTCCACCATTATCATGCACTGCACTCGTTAATGCTTTATGTTTTTCAGCGGCACGAGAAGAGCTAAATTGAGCGCTAAATGGCGTTAATCTACCTCGAAAATTGGGAGCAAAGCCACCAGTAACAATCAGGCCTACCCCACCCTTTGCCCTTGCAGCATAAAAGGCTGATAATTTTTTAAAACCATCATTACTCTCTTCTAATCCAGTATGCATCGACCCCATTAAGACTCGATTTTTTAACTGAGTAAATCCCAAATCTAACGGCTGAAAAAGGTGTGGGTACGTCATAACAATCCATCGCTTATAATTATTGTGGTCTGACCAGAATAGTAGCTATAGGCCTCTGCTACAATTAAGTAGTTACAAATATGCAACATTCATCAATATTTTTATTTCAACTTTCTAATAACAGTAATTCTCATTTAGAACAATTTAGCCTAGTTACTTTCTGATTCAGTTAGCGTAGGATAGTGACAGAGTTCAAACTAATAATAAGGAACAATATGAAAGGGTTATTCCACTTCATAGGAAAATGTTTTAAAGCTATATGGAAGTTACTTTCCTTTACCCGTCAACTGGTATTAAACCTATTTTTTCTTACTTTTGTGGGAGTGATCGCCTTCACTTTCCTAGCCAGTGATGAATCTAGCGTTGAAACTCAACAAGTTGAGAAAAAAGCGTTAATCCTTGATTTAGCAGGCCCTATCGTTGAAGAGAGTAAATTTCGCGAGCCATTAGAGCGTGTTACCTCTGATTTATTAGGCAGTCAAAAATCACAAGAAAACGTGTTATTTGATATTGTCGATACTATTCGCTTTGCGGCTCATGATGATAATGTTTCTGGTTTGGTACTTCATTTAAAAGAGATGAATGAAACCAGCTTAACCAAACTTCGTTATATAGCAAAAGCCATCAATACCTTCAAAGCAGCAGGCAAGCCAGTTTATGCCATTGGTGATTACTACAATCAAAGCCAATATTATTTAGCAAGCTATGCTGATAAAGTCTTCATGGCTCCTGATGGTACTGTTTTACTGCGTGGTTACGGTGCTTATACGCTGTACTACAAAGATCTTCTTGAAAAGCTAAACGTGTCAACTCATGTTTTCCGTGTAGGTACGTACAAATCAGCGGTAGAACCATATCTTAGAAATGACATGTCTGATGCGGCAAAAGAATCAACTTCAGCATGGCTAACTCAATTATGGGATGCCTATTTAGATGATGTTGCTACTAACCGTCAAATTGATGCAAAAACATTAACTATGCCAATGGATCAATTCATTGCGAAGTTAAAAACGCTTAATGGTGACTTATCACAAATGACCGTAGAACTTGGTTTGGTGGATAAGCTAGCAACACGCCAAGAAGTTCGTAAAGACATGATTGAACAATTTGGCTCTAATGGCTACGACAGCTTTAAACAAATCAGTTATTACGATTACCTCCCACAAGTTCGTCCGACTATTATTCCTGATGCCCAAGATATTGCAGTTGTTGTAGCAAGTGGTCCAATCATGGATGGAACTCAGCGCCAAGGTACTGTTGGTGGTGATTCAACCGCAGCCCTACTTCGTCAAGCTCGCGGAGATGATAAAGTAAAAGCAGTTGTTCTACGTGTTGACAGCCCTGGTGGTAGTGCTTTTGCTTCTGAAGTAATCCGTAATGAAGTTGACGCTTTAAAAGAAGCAGGAAAACCTGTCGTAATTTCAATGTCGAGCGTCGCTGCCTCTGGTGGATACTGGATCTCTGCAAGTGCTGACAAGATCATTGCGCAACCAACCACAATTACCGGCTCAATTGGTATCTTTGGTATTTTAACGACCTTTGAAAAAGGGTTGGAAAAAATGGGCATTCACAGTGATGGTATTTCGACTTCTCCATTTAATGGTGTTGGTTTAACTCGCCCGTTAAATGATGATGTGGCTCAAGTGATGCAGTTAGGTATCGAACATGGTTATCACCGTTTTATTAAACTGGTGAGTGACCATCGTAATCTATCTCTAGAAGCGGTTGATAAAGTAGCTCAAGGCCGAGTTTGGACAGGTAAAGATGCACTAAAACATGGCTTAGTTGATCAGTTGGGTGATTTTGATGATGCTGTACAAGCGGCAGCTCAATTAGCCAATATGGAGTCATATAATCTCTATTGGGTTAAAGAGCCACTATCTCCAATGGAGCAATTCCTTGAAGAGTTAAGCATGAGCTTTAACGCTAATATCAAAACAGAGCTTTTTTCATTGGCACCAGAAGCATTGCAACCAACCATCAGCAAAGTTGCAACAGATATCAACATGTTGAATAACTTTAATGATCCAAAAGGGCAATATCTCTTCTGCCTGAACTGTAGCAATCTTTAAAAGCATGACGAGCCCGACACATGTCGGGCTTTCTTTATGCCGAATGCACAGTATAATCGCACCACCTCCCATAACTCTGTACCGTTGTTATTATGGAAAGAAAACACATTTACATCGCCTATACAGGCGGCACAATCGGCATGTTGAAATCTGATGATCATGGTTATGTACCAGCATCAGGGTTTATGCAACATCAACTAAAACAAATGCCTGAGTTTCACCGTGCAGAAATGCCAATTTTCACCATTCACGAATATGAGCCATTAATTGATTCATCTGACATGACGCCAGAAGATTGGCAACGTATTGCAGATGATATTCGTGCTAACTACGATAAATACGACGGATTTGTAATTCTTCATGGTACGGATACCATGGCCTACACAGCATCAGCACTTTCATTTATGCTTGAGAATCTTGGTAAACCAGTGATCGTAACTGGCTCTCAAATTCCTCTTGCTGAACTTCGCTCTGATGGCCAAAGCAACTTATTAAACGCATTACATATTGCTGCAAACTACCCTATTAACGAAGTAACCTTGTTTTTTAATAACAAATTAATTCGTGGTAACCGCAGTACAAAATCACACGCTGATGGTTTTGATGCTTTCTCGTCTCCAAACCTGTCACCGTTACTTGAAGCGGGTATTAATATCCAAATCAACGGTGCAGAAATCAATAAGCAGCCAGAAGGTGAATTCACGGTTAATGACATTACGCCACAGCCAATAGGCGTAGTAACCATGTACCCTGGTATCTCAGCAGAAGTGATTAAAAATACATTACGCCAACCAGTGAATGCAATGATATTACTTACTTTTGGTGTAGGTAACGCCCCACAAAATCCAGAGCTTTTAGCACAATTAAAAGATGCTTCTGAGCGTGGCGTTGTCGTTGTAAACTTAACTCAGTGTTTATCAGGAAAAGTAAACATGGGCGGTTATGCTACAGGTTGTGCGCTTGCTGAAGCAGGAGTGATCAGTGGTTATGATATGACACCAGAAGCTGCACTAGCTAAATTGCATTACCTGCTAAGCAAAGATCTACCTTATGAAACGATGCGTACTATGATGCAACAAAGTTTACGTGGCGAATTGACACACTAATCTTGTAACAAAGTTATCTTTTTATAATAAAAAGGCTTCCCTGATATTCTCATGGGAAGCCTTTTTTATTCTATTAACGAATCCAATACCAGTAATTATCTTTTCATCATTACTGGTTAAGTCACTTAGTGGCTGCGTTAACTCTACTCAGAGATTATTTCTTTTCGTTAAGAATGATACGCAATGTACGACGAAGTGGCTCTGCTGCACCCCATAGTAATTGGTCACCGACTGTAAAGGCATTCAAGAAATCATTACCCATCGACATCTTACGTAAACGACCGACAGGAACAGACAAAGTACCCGTTACTTTTGCTGGTGTTAACTCTTGAGCAGTAATATCACGCTCATTTGGAATAACTTTAACCCAATCATTATGCGTTGCAATGATCTCTTCGATCTCATCCATTGGTACATCTTGCTTCAACTTGATCGTTAATGCTTGTGAGTGACAACGCATTGCACCGATACGTACACAAGTACCATCAATCGCAATCGGTGAATCTTGAAGACCAAGGATCTTATTGGTTTCAACAGTTGCTTTCCACTCTTCTTTGCTCTGGCCATTTTCGCGCTTCACATCAATCCAAGGGATCAATGAACCAGCTAGTGGAGCACCAAACTCAGAGGTTGGGAATGAATCAGAACGAATTGTTTCGGCTACTTTTCTATCAATGTCTAGAATAGAGCTTGAAGGGTTTGCTAGTTCAGAGGTCACGCAATCATTCACTACACCCATTTGAGAAATTAGCTCACGCATATTTTTAGCACCAGCACCAGAAGCCGCTTGATACGTCATAGCACTAACCCACTCAACTAAACCCGCTTTATATAAGCCACCAAGGCCCATTAGCATCAAGCTAACCGTACAGTTACCACCAACATAGGTGTTAGTACCTGCATGAATGCCTTGTTGAATTTGATCAAAGTTCACTGGATCAAGCGTAATAATTGCATCATCTTTCATACGCAATGTAGAAGCAGCATCAATCCAGTAGCCTTTCCACCCAGCTTGACGAAGAGCTGGGTATACTTTTTCAGTATAACTACCACCCTGACAGGTAATAATGGCATCTAGTTTTAATAAGGATTGAATATCAAATGCATCTTGCAGTAAACCCGCATCTTTACCAAGGTTTGGTGCTGGAATACCAACTTGTGATGTGGTGTAAAACACAGGCTCAATATGGTCAAAATCGCGTTCTTCAACCATACGCTGCATTAATACTGAACCCACCATTCCGCGCCAGCCGACTAAACCTACTCTCATTGTACTCTCCCTGTAATTCAAAAAATAAAAAATGCTTACTCCATCTATATGATGAACAGGAAAAAATCTCAAGTACTATTTGTTCTATTCCCTCTTTTTTATGCATCAAAATTTACTACGTTCTATCTCTTTGCTTCAACTTAACCGTGCATAAAAGAAACAACTATAAAATTAACTTTATTTATCACTCCATTTTCAATTAACATAAAGCACACTTTTACCCTCTTATAGCAACATGTTTGGTTAATATGATTAAAAACCAATACTTAAGGATACTTACATACTGTTACAGTTCATAAAATTTCACATATAAGATTAAATGCAAACGATTACTCTGATTATTAGTTAATAATTGCAAATTAAATTCACATATAGCAAAAATAATTAACACAAAATAAAAACATTAACTTAGTGTCAAAATCAATCAACTCATAATTCAATACCAACATTTAACCAAAAATTCACTTTAAAACAGTCCATTAACACCACTATAGATAGAAATCACAAATCAATCATAGTTAATCGATCTCTTGTTGATCATAAGGTAAAGTGATCCTCGTTTAGAAAACACAATCCCTTATCGTATGAATTTTATTCATGCATACAAAAAAGAGGCTTTATACATGAAGCAAGCAACGACAAAGTTACCTTCGTTAATGCAGGTAATTATATCTTTAGGGCTATTTCTACTTCTTGCCTTTTCTTTCACGGCACAACTTGATCTACCTATCCAATTAGCACTTTATATTGGTTGGTTCATTATCATTACTCTTGGTATCAAGTTAGGTCATGATTACAAATCTTTAGAAAAAGCAGCTCTAAATGGCATCTCCAATGGACTAGGAGCGGTATTAATTCTCTTGGCTGTAGGTGCTTTAGTAGGCACTTGGATTTCTGGCGGTATTGTTCCAACCATCATTTACTATGGTTTAAAAGCAATCCATCCATCAATCTTCCTTCTTGCAACGATGATCATCTGTTCACTAACAGCGTTAGCGACTGGCACTTCTTGGGGTGCTGCTGGTACTGCTGGTATTGCAATGATGGGGATTGGGCAAGGTCTTGGTGTTCCAGCTCCGATTACGGCAGGTGCTATCCTTTCTGGTTGTTACTTTGGCGATAAGATGTCTCCACTGTCTGACTCAGTAATTCTTGCCTCTTCTATGTCTGGCGTTGAAGTCATGGAACACATCAAGGGTATGCTTCCAGTTGCACTTATCAGTTACATCATCACAGGTATCATGTTCACTGCTTTTGGTTTCCATTACGCAGGTAACGTTGACATGAGCCAAGTAGACTCAGTAATCCTTGCGATGGAAAACCAGTTTGTAATCTCTCCATTCTCATTTGTACCTGTTGTTATTGTGCTTGGCTTATTAGCAATGCGTATGCCTTCTTTCCCAGTGATCAGCTTCGGTTCTCTTCTGGGTATTATCTGGGCAGTGATGGTTCAAGATATCGACTTTTTAACGGCATTCAATACTGCATGGGCTCCGTTCTCAATTGAATCTGGTGTTGGCTTTATTGACTCAATTCTAAACCGTGGCGGCATGTCTTCAATGCTAGGCTCAGTTGCAGTTATTATCTTCGGTCTTGGATTTGGCGGTTTATTAGATAAAGTTGGCGTGTTAGAAACTGTCGCTAAGCTTTTCGAAAAACGTGTGCAAGGTCCTGGTTCACTAGCAACAAGTACGATTGCAACAGCCTTCTTTGGTAACATCTTCGGCTCAGCAATGTATGTATCGCTTATCCTGACACCAAAGATTTGTGCGAAAAACTACGACCGTTTAGGTTACAAACGTAAGAACCTTTCTCGTAATGCTGAGTTTGGTGGTACGTTAACTTCAGGCATGGTTCCGTGGAGTGATAACGGCATCTACATGGCGAGCATCTTAGGTGTTGCAACACTGTCTTACGCACCGTTCATGTGGTTAAGCTTTGTGTGTATCATCGTAACGATTGTAACGTCTTACATGGGCTGGTTTGTTGATAAATGTGAACCGATTATCACAGCAGAAGAGACTGACGAAGCTATTGCAGTAGAAACAAAAACAGCATAATTCATACTGTTCTATTTTAAATAGCGTCATCTAAATAGAAAAATGCCAGTGGTTGACTCAACCACTGGCATTTTTTATGTCTGTTTCTTACGTTTTAACTATTATCTATAGCCATCACAATATTTATACCACCGTTTTCTTCACGGCTGCTCGCTTTCCTAAAAAGTAACCTAAACCTAATGGAGCAAAGAAAATAGCTAAGATAAACAAGATGAAATAAATGATAGTACTCTTAATTAAATCAATCACTTTATCCATTGCCAATGTCAGTACATCTTGTGACACTTTATCTAAGTCTTGAGTAAACTTCTCACGCTCTTGAGAAACAATAATCGCTATCGCATTACGCTCTCTTTCAACCATATTTACTAGCTCTTTTCGTTCACGAGCAACCATTGCCTCCAGCGCAATTCGTTCTGCACTAAGTTGATTTAACTTGTCATCTGTCTTTAGATCCAAATCGTCAAGTAATGGCTGCAACTGCAAACTCATTTGCTCTGCTAGATTTTGCATATATTCAGGGTTGTTTTTCACAAAATCTTGAAATGACTCAGAGGTTTGACGCAAGCTTTCCATAGTTTTGTTGATATCAGTACCACTTAGATTACTGTTCATCGCGATCAGTTGTGCTTTCCATGTCATGATTTTCGGTGTTTGTTCTGATACTAACCCCAAGCGATCTGATACATCACCTAACGCTTCTGGCATGGTCCCTAACGTAGCTACCGCTTCAGTTTCATCGATATTCTGATGGGCTAACCACGCCTTTAACGCTGGTGTTCTTCGCATCATCACATTCTCAAACGGATGCTCTGTAACAAACGCGGTAATAAAGTCTTGAGCATCATTAGACTCTGAACTCGACAAGAGCTTCTCGGCCATATTTTTAATGTCATCATTCAGAACTTGGCTTGTTTTAAAAGCTACATCGCCATCAAATAATTCAGAACCTTTTCCTTCTGGTGAGAAAAATTGTTCCATTTGTGCAGCAAAGACCCAAGTATCAATTAAGGCTATTTTTGGAGACACTTGATACGCCGCACGCTGCAATCCTTCTTCTGCATGGATTTTCCATAACAAAACATACGATTGATGTAAGGTATCATCTTTAGGGTACGTCGCTGATATTTGATCCGCAGCAGATTCTACTTCACTAAAGAAATGTTTGCTGTATTCGCGGGTTAAAATACGAGTATTGAGTTCTGCCGTCGTTAACGGTACAGATTGAGACTCTATCTTTAGCTCAAGTAAAGAACAGCCATTGAGCAGAAAAAGGGATAAAACTATCGAGAAGAACTTAGAAACAGAGAACTTAGAAACAAAGAGTTTAGAGGTGTATTTCATGAACAACCCTACCTAACCAGAATTTTATAATTAAAGAATAGATAGGGTATCATTTTGCAAAAATCAAGTTATCAAATATTTGAGAACAAACCGTTAATTATCCATAAATCAACGGTTTTATATTTTGCAATATAAGCACGAGTTATGATTCAGAAGAACCCAGACGCCGTGTTAATTGATCTTTTAAGTTTGGCGGCGTGCCTTTGATGGTTAGAGTATCGGTTTCTGGATCATAGAAAACACGTTCACCCAATAACATCGCATCAAAGTTCAGAGATAAACCACCGCCAGCGCCCACAAACTTCGTAAGCTTACGCATTGCTGTACGATCAACAGGGAAAGACTCTTCTAATTCATAGCCTTGCTCTTCAGCAAATTGATAAAAGTTAGATCCAGATTCAGACGTTGGTAATTCACCAGATAACTCTTTTACTGTTAACTCTTCACCCGCTTGTAATTGACCATTACAATAGTCATATACACTCTTACGATATTGTTGCTTCTCTTCTTTTTCTAAGCGCTCATCAGCACAGAAATCTTCAACTGCTTGCATCAATACTTGGTTTTGTACCTTAGTATCCATGCCTACATCTGCTTGTAAAAAATCCAAGAAGAAATCAGAGACTTTACGGCCTACGCGCCCTTTAATAAACGTAAGGTAGCGATTTGAGTCTGAATCCGTTTCCCACGTTGATAAATCAATACGTGCCGCAATGTCCATTTTAGCTATATCAAGGTAGTCAGTAGAGCTAATGTCTAGTTGCTCCGTTACCTTCATACTCTCATTAGATGGTAATACAGCGACAAACAAATATTCCGTTGCCAATGAGCGATATTCAGCGATGACTAAAATACCTTCTTCAGAAAATGGGTATTTAATCAGCTCTGATTTTAATTTTTCTGCTGATTTATTACTGAATTCTAAAAATGGTGTTTCATTCTTACGAACAGAACCTAGCCAATGCCCAAACTCGCTCTCAGTCTTGAATACACCAAAGCCTTTACCTGCTTTAGAGTTAAAGACACGATGCAGCTCAGATACTAGGGCTTCAGTGAACTCTTCGTTCTCAAGAGTTTGATTTCGTAGACAAACTTCGAGTTCATCTTGCTCATTTTTTACTAATTTATGTAAAATTACGTTTGAAAGGGTTAAACTCATAATAGAAAAGGTTTTTAGTTGACGTACATAGTAGGTTATCATAAGCCGCTTTCACTATCATTAACTGAAAAGACTTATGGCTATTACTACTTCGAAATACAGCAACAAACAAATTGAACAAATGTTAACAGAGATGGTCGATGTACTAGATAAACATCGTGCACCTGCTGATCTATCTTTAATGTTGGTTGGTAACATTGCAACTAATGTTCTAAACCAAGAAGTGCCAGCAGAACAGCGTAAAATCATCGCTGAAAAATTTGCTCAAGCATTGCTTAGCTCACTAGATCTACCAAAAACTCACTAAGAGCGAGAATTCAATTACCATGGTTGATAGCGGAAATACCTACGGCGACAAAGTCTCTAAGTTAATTACTTGGGGTCACTGGTTCAGCTTTTTCAATATCATTGCAGCAATGCTTATTGGTACACGTTATATATCGCAATCACCATGGCCTGAGACGCTACTTGGACAGACCTATCTAGTATTAAACTGGATAGGTCATTTTGGTTTTTTGGTTTTTGGATTCTACATTCTTGTACTTTTTCCTCTAACCTTTATAACGCCATCCCAGCGCTTAATGCGAGTCTTAAGTGTCATCATAGCAACCGCAGGTATGACCTTACTGCTGCTCGATACTTATGCTTATCAAAATCTTCACCTGCATATTACCCCACTGGTTTGGGATATGCTGTTGAATAACGATAAATCAAATTTAAACACCCAATGGCAATATTTGTTCATTGTTGTTCCAGTAATCTTTTTATTACAGCTTTCATTATCTGAATGGGTCTGGAATAAATTACGAAAACTTACCCATAAACATGTTGGTCGCCCTTTTGCTATTCTATTTTCAGTAGCCTTCATTGGTAGTCATTTAATACATACTTGGGCAGACGCATCGGCTTATGGCCCAGTGACCGCCCAACGAGCGACATTCCCACTGTCTTATCCAATGACTGCACGCTCATTTTTAGAAAAACATGGTTTCCTTGATAGTGAAGCACTAGCAAGGCAAATCGAAGAAGAAGGTGTAGGTGGTGCAAAAGAAGCGATGCGCTATCCTCTTGAACCAATTAGATTTAAAGAAAAGCAGACAGAATATAATTTACAGATCATTATGATTGATAGTTTACGATCTGATACGTTAAATCATACTGACACACCAAACTTAACACGCTTTGCTCAAAATAATTTAAATTACAACAACCATTACAGTGCAAGTAATAACCCAACAAGTTTGTTTGGATTATTCTATGGATTACCAGGAAGTTATGTTGATAATTTTAGAAACTCAAGCGTTGAATCACCGATCTTAGCTGAGCTACATACCCGGGATTATACATTTGGATTATTTAGTGGTGATAATTTTAACTCTTCACTATATAAACAAATTATCTTTACTCAGGGAGAGCTGAGTAATACTGAAGAAAAAATGACAGATAGCAAGGCAATAAACCAATGGAATTCATGGTTTTCCACTCAAGAATCAAACAAACCGTGGTTCAGCTATTTAGAGTTAACTTCGGTCTCGAAATACGATAGTTCAGAGCCTATTTCAACAACAAATACTGACCAAAGTGTGTTTGAAATAAACTATCGTAAAGCCGTCAGAAAAACAGACCAACAATTAAGAGCCGTTTTAAATACATTAAAACAATCTCCTGATTGGGAAAAAACCATTGTTGTTATTACTTCAAATCACGGTATGGAGTTTAATGAAACAAACACAAACAGCTGGGGAGCAAGCTCTAACTTTAGTCAATATCAATTACGCGTACCAATGTTGATTCACTGGCCTAACGCTGAACCTGAGTTAATTACAACTCGTTCAAGTCATTTAGATCTTGCACCAACATTGATGGAGTCATTTTTAAGAACAACAACCACATCAAAAAGCTATAGTAGTGGATTAAATTTATTGACTCAAGATGGTGAACGTAATTGGTTGCTTGCCGGTGATAGAAAGAACATTGCTCTAATCACTGATACTAATACCGTTGTTATTGATACCTTTGGTAACTATAAAGTTTACGATGAAAACTATCGTCGCTTAAAGGATGAAAAACCTAAGCTCTCCTTATTAATGCAGGGCGTATCAGAACTCAAACGGTTTTATCATCCTAAGAAGTAAATAACCTCATAAAAATCCCTTTCTCATAAAGGGATTTTTTATATCTAATGTTTTAACCAAACTAAATTATCGACCTAAATCTACTTTTTTTTCACATAAAATAGTTAAGATATAAAATCAAAATAAATAGAGGTGTATATGAAACTATTGCTTGTGGAAGATAATCAAGATATTGCGGGGATCATTTTTGATTTCTTTGAGATTAAAGGTTACGTATTAGATTATGCAAGTGATGGTCAGCAAGGCTACGAACTCGCTAAAAAAGAACATTTTGATTTAATTATTCTTGATGTCATGCTGCCTAAAATGGATGGCTTAACAGTATGTAATCGCTTACGAGAAGAAGGCGTAGATACTCCAATACTCATGCTAACTGCGCGAGATACGACCGAAGACGCCCTACTTGGATTCAAACAAGGTGCTGATGATTATTTAGTTAAACCTTTTGACCTTGATATTCTTGATGCTCGTATCAATGCACTTGTTCGTAGAACTTTTGGAAAACAAGCCAAAACAGAACTCCAGTTTGAAGAGTTACTATTAGATCTCACCTCAAATACCCTATCCCGCCAAGGATTAACATTCAGCCTCAACCCTACTCAATTTATTATCATGAAGAACCTGCTTCTTTCAGCTCCTAAGATTGTCAATAAAGAAGCGATTGCTTATGAGTTATGGGGAGATGATGAACCTGAAAAAGATGTCCTTCGTAGTCATATTTACCAATTACGAAATCTAGTTGATAAACCATTTACTCATAAGTACTTAAAAACCATTCCAAAAATTGGTTACCAATTAATCAAAAAAATGGACTGAAATGCGTAAATATAGTGCAAAACATCTTACTTTTATTTATTTTTCGATTGTTGCTTTGGCAATTATTATCGTTCATGCTTTAGTTATCGACTCGACACTTGATAGAATTGAAAATTTACTCGCAAAACAAAAAATCATGAGTGCAAAAGAAGTTGCAATAAATAGCCTTGATAATACTAATGCAACCAAAGTAGTTATTACTGATCGCATTACGGTTTATACCCAAAAAGAACAAATTGATATTAACTACACTGATTTTCTTAGTTTACCCTTAGATACAACGGTCGAAGTATTTGAAAAAGGCAGTTATGTTGAAAATGAGGCCTTTATTTATCGTACATTAGATAATAATAAAAATGACATTTACATTGTACTCACTGGTGATTTTACCGATGATTCTGAGCGCCGTATTTTCTTTGTTCAATCACAAACGATCGGTTCATCGATCCTTCTAATGATCATTAGCTTCTTTATTATCTTAAAAATATCACAAAATCTGACAGCCCCACTCACTCAAGTCACTGAAAATATAAGTAGCCGAAAACAAGGAGATATTAGTCAAATCCCAGGAAACATTTCAGGAAATACCCAAGAAAGTGCACAATTAATTGAAACCCTTAATGCTAATTATCAACAAATAGAACAGTTAATCGAACGTGAGCGCTCTTTTACACGATATGCTAGCCATGAACTACGTACACCACTAATGATTATAAAAGGAGCAACCAAACTCCTTGATCAATCAAATGATCCAGTATTCATACAAAGACAACAAAAACGATTAAATGATGCTGTACAAGAGATGAGTGACTTTGTTGATGCCTTACTATCGCTTACTCGTGATGAATCTGATCTAAAAAATTCAACCATGATTTATCGAAGTATCGACGCTACTGAATTGGAAAGAATTATTGAAACGCACGCACATCTACTGCGTTTTAAAAAAGTTAGTTACAGTATTGAATTAGAAAGCTTAACTACTACTTATATCTCTGAAAATATATTAAAAGTCCTAATCGGTAATCTGATTAAAAATGCCTTCAACTGTACAGATGAAGGCGAAATCATCATATCAATGAATCAAGATGGATTCTCTGTAATTGATTCAGGTATTGGCTTAGATGAAAAACCACGTGGTGTAGAAGGATTTGGCTTAGGGTTATTGATTGTTAGAGACATTTGCCAGCGCTATAATTTAACATTCACTCTGACTAATAAAAAAGATACTCATGGCTGTATTGCAACTGTTTTATATAACAAAAATGGTGTAATAAGTTAAAAATAGAGCATATTGCACAAAAATAGGGCAGTCAGTCCATTTTTTTTAATTTATGCTTTACAATAAAACCAATTCCGCCTATTATTCTCGGCATTGGAGGGATGGCTGAGTGGTCGAAAGCACCGGTCTTGAAAACCGGCAACCGTTAATAGCGGTTCTAGGGTTCAAATCCCTATCCCTCCACCACTTTTCAAAATTCAGATAGAGTCTGGGTTTTAAAAATTGGAGCGGTAGTTCAGTTGGTTAGAATACCGGCCTGTCACGCCGGGGGTCGCGGGTTCGAGTCCCGTCCGCTCCGCCAACATCAACGAAGCCTTGTCAGAAATGACGAGGCTTTTTTGTATCTGTCGAATATGAAATTTAGATCTCCAAGTCTCATATAGTTGAAGACGATTCAATGCTTCTCTAATAAACCACTCTGTTATCACTTAATCACTTAAAGTACTTTAATTAGTAATAATTAGCAGGTAAGTACTAGGATTAATACTTTATCGCCTTAAATATCAACAGATTGAATAAAAACAAACCAGCCAATTCGTTTTTTTAAAATAGTACTTTACAAGGAAGTCATAACCCCCTATTATTCGCGGCATTGGAGGGATGGCTGAGTGGTCGAAAGCACCGGTCTTGAAAACCGGCAACCGTTAATAGCGGTTCTAGGGTTCAAATCCCTATCCCTCCACCAAATTAAAGTTTAAACCGCTGTCTTTACAGCGGTTTTTTCGTATCTGCACTATAGAAAAATAACCTTAATTACAGCACTTTTAATTGACAAGGTGTAATATTCAAATCCCTACCCTCCACCATTTTTCAAAATTTAGAAGTAGCCAAATAGCCCTTCTATATTAGCCTTCAGTAGTTTATTTTCATCTCCTAAGCATATCCCTTATAAATAGTTTAATTAAAATCGTTCAACATAGCTTTAAAATCGTTCAAGTTGATTAAAAACAAACCAAGCAGAATGTTTTTTTAAATTAATACTTTACAACAAAATCAGTTCCGCATATTATAATCGGCATTGGAGGGATGGCTGAGTGGTCGAAAGCACCGGTCTTGAAAACCGGCAACCGTTAATAGCGGTTCTAGGGTTCAAATCCCTATCCCTCCACCACTTTTCAAAATTCAGATAGAGTCTGGGTTTTAAAAATTGGAGCGGTAGTTCAGTTGGTTAGAATACCGGCCTGTCACGCCGGGGGTCGCGGGTTCGAGTCCCGTCCGCTCCGCCAACATCAACGAAGCCTTGTCAGAAATGATGAGGCTTTTTTGTATCTATCGAATATGAAATCCCTATAAATTTCATTAAACGACTAACTCTAGAATTCAAACCCTATCCCTCCACTACTTTTCAACATTCAGATAGAGTCTGAGTTTTAAAAATTGGAGCGGTAGTTCAGTTGGTTAGACTTTCTATTGGAGAGCTTATCGGCCTGACACGCCGGGGGACGTGCTGCTCTCAAGGTGAGATAGAAAGTCCCGTCCGCTCCGCCAACATCAATGAAGCCTTGTCAGAAATGACGAGGCTTTTTTGTATCTGTTAAATATGGGATCCCTGTAAATTTCATTAAACGACTAACTCTAGAATTCAAACCTTATCCCTCCACTACTTTTCAAAATTCAGATAGAGTCTGAGTTTTAAAAATTGGAGCGGTAGCTCAGTTGGTTAGACTCTCTATTGGAAAGCTTATCGGCCTGACACGCCGGGGGACGTGCTGCTCTCAAGGTGAGATAGAAAGTTCCGTCCGCTCCGCCAACATCAACGAAGCCTTGTCAGAAATGACGAGGCTTTTTTGTATCTGTCAAATATGAGATCCCTGTAAATTTCATTAAACGACAAACTCTAGAATTCAAACCCTATCCCTCCACTACTTTTCAAAATTCAGATAGAGTCTGGGTTTTAAAAATTGGAGCGGTAGTTCAGTTGGTTAGACTTTCTATTGGAGAGCTTATCGGCCTGACACGCCGGGGGACGTGCTGCTCTCAAGGTGAGATAGAAAGTCCCGTCCGCTCCGCCAACATCAACGAAGCCTTGTCAGAAATGACGAGGCTTTTTTGTATCTGTCGAATATGAGATCCCTGTAAATTTCATTAAACGACTAACTCTAGAATTCAAACCCTATCCCTCCACTACTTTTCAAAATTCAGATAGAGTCTGGAACTTACCAATTGGACCTTATTTCCATTAATAGTGCCTTAGAAATAAAACAAAATTTCAAACCGTTTCATATAAATGGAAGTAGCTAGCTGAATTCGAGTCAAAGCATTGTTAACTCAGCGACATCTGTACTAGCCTAATCCCTTACTTTATGAAAAAAGGCTATAAAAACCATGAAAAATATTATTTCAACGTTGGCAGTTATCACCACTCTATCGGCTAGCTCTTTCGTTTCAGCTTCAGAATGGAGTTATGCTGGAGAAACCGCTCCTGCTAATTGGCATGGCACCTGCCAGACTGGCGTAAACCAATCACCAATAGATATTACCAATGCCATTGAGAGTACTTTAGAGCCTATCATATTCAATTACGCTCAAGCGGGTAAGAATATCGTTAATAACGGTCATACCGTGCAAGTAAACTTTGATGGTAAGCAATCTATTCAGGTTGAAGGCACCACATTTAACCTATTACAACTTCATTTCCATGCTCCAAGCGAAAACCTGATCGCTGGCCATTCTTTTCCATTAGAGATGCACTTGGTTCATTCAGATAAAGAAGGTAATCTTGCGGTTATCGGTATAATGCTTAAAGAGGGTAATACGAACTCAGAATTAGAAAAAGTCTGGGATAAAATGCCTAAATCAGGCGATGTTAATCTTGATAGTAAGCTAATGCTTACAAGGTTGCTTCCTAGCAATCAGGCTTATTACCGTTTTAATGGCTCACTAACAACACCACCATGTACAGAAGGTGTAACTTGGTTCGTGATGAAGAACCCAATCACTATTTCTGCAGAACAATTAATTCAGTTTAAATCTCTGTATCAAGGAAATAACCGTCCAGTACAAGCGATTAATGCCCGCCCTATCCTAAAATAAATTGTTAGAACATTAAATTTTGCTCTAACTTTCATCGACATGATCAAATTTAGAACAAACAGTATTTTTAAACAAAAGAATCCTTTACAAAAAGAAGGGTTACGCCTATTATTCACCGCATCGGAGGGATGGCTGAGTGGTCGAAAGCACCGGTCTTGAAAACCGGCAACCGTTAATAGCGGTTCTAGGGTTCAAATCCCTATCCCTCCACCACATTCAAAGCCCTAGCAGAAATGCTGGGGCTTTTTTGTATCTGAAAAATGAACACCGTCAAATAATTCAAAAATCAAATACCAACCGAAAATACATCAATTTAAATTATGACTACCGCCTCTCAATTTATTTTATAAAATATGGATATAATGATAATAGTGTCAACGTTTAGAACATTAAAAATTTCTTTCAATTAATACCATTCCTAATAAACAGTTAAACAAGTACTCATTAGCACTAAGTAAATAGAGAGCTAGATATGGATATACTAAAAAGATTGATAGGTATATTTACTCAACCAAATAAAGGTTCTGTATTTCTATATATAGGTGATAAAAAGGCACTATATATCACCATCATTATCCCTTCCGTAATGATGCTACCTCTTGCAATAAAAAATTACTTTTTCGGTTATCATCTACTTGCATCAACTTTACTTCTTTTCTTTCTTACAAGTACTTTTCATATTTGGGCTATTTATAAAAAATCCCCACTCATTCTACATCCCCACATCATTGCTATTTTACTTATTTTATCCCTTTTCTTTACTGTTCATTATTTAGGTGTAAGTACTATTTACTGGTGCTACCCTATTTCTATCGCTTTACTCTTTATGCTACCTCTTAAATCAGCATTTATATTTAATATAATTGTTTGGTCGATAATCAGTGGCTTTAGCTTTATAGAAATGCCTCTAGATGAAGCTCTCCGAATTTCAACATCTCTACTATTGACCATTATAATATCTGGCTCAGTCTTAATGCATATCAATCAATTAAACAAACGTTTACTCAATGAAATAATTCGAGACCCGATGACTGGTGCATATAATAGAAAGGAGCTGTCATTTCATTTAAAAACTTGCCTTAAGCAGCAAAAAGAAGACAGTGTACATTCTGCCCTGCTATTTATTGATATCGACCATTTTAAAGCTGTTAATGATTCATTTGGTCACGATGTGGGGGATGATGTTATTAAAGAGTTAGTTAATATTATTACAAACCATAGTCGTGAGACGGATAAGGTATTTCGGATTGGTGGTGAGGAGTTTGTTCTATTAATGCATAATACTAATATTGAAAATGCACTACGTGTTGCCGATAAACTAAGACTGAAGATCAAAAATGAGCAGATAATTGAAAACTATCCGATAACTGTCAGTATTGGTGTATGTAGCTCTGAAAATAATCCCTCAAAAGATCAATGGTTAAAATTTGCTGATATCGCTCTTTATGAAGCAAAAGAGGCAGGAAAAGACAACGTTAAGCTTTATCGCACTTCAAAAAGCCAGATCATCTAAAGTAATATTATGATAAATCTTTCAGCATCCATACATCACAACCGTTATGAATCGTTCCATTAAGGGGCTCTGATAAATGAGAAAAACCAAGGTCCTTATACAGATGAATGGCTGATCTCATACTTGATAGAGTATCTAAATAGCACTGAGTATAACCAAACTCTTTTGCGTGTTTTAATACTTTCTGAGCAATCGTCTTACCAAAACCTCGACCTCTCGCTTCTGGTAATAAAAATAACTTACGCAGCTCACACACCGTTTCACTACCATTAAATGAAGATAGCCCACAGCCGCCAACGACTCTCCCATCAAGTAATAAAATAAGATATTTACTTTTAAATGCAGGGTTATAATATTTACTCATTTCTAGAACTTCGTCATTCGATGGCCCAAAGCCTTCACCCATAGCTCCAAACTCAACACCAACATTCTTAATGATATAACAAATGTCATTATCATGATCACTCGTAATTCCTACAATTCGATATTCCATATCCAAACTCTCCAATCTTGAACTCTTTTTATTATAGAAAACTATAAATATCTAATTGAGGTACTCAGCACAAAGTCACTATAGAGATTCAATCTTGATCACACCAATATAAAAAAGCGAGCAACCAAAGTCACTCGCTTGTAAATCTATTCTACTAAGTTAGATTACACCTAACTCGCGTAGACGTTCCATTAGGTAACTGTTTGCTGTGTGGCGCTCTGATAACACAACATCAGGTTTTGGATGCAAGAACAATGGTAATGAAATACGAGATTTCGTTTTATCCGAGCCCTCAGGGTTAATCACTCGGTGCGTTGTTGATGGATAATAACCACCAGACGCTTCTTGCAACATATCACCAATATTGATAATTAAGTTGCCAAAATCGCAAGGCACATCTAACCAATCACCTTCTTTGCTCTTAACTTGTAAACCTGGCTCATTAGCAGCAGGAAGTACAGTTAATAAGTTAATATCTTCATGAGCACCAGCACGAATAGCACCAAGCTCCTCATCGCCCTCTAATGGTGGGTAATGAAGAATACGAAGTAATGTCTTATCATTGTTTTCAACCATGCTAGAAAGCGATTGAGAATACAATTCAGAGACTTCTTTTGGTGAATGTGCTTCAACCCAAGATAATAGCTCAGCAGCAAGTGTATTCGCGTTATCGTAATACTCTTGAATCTGTGCTTTTAACTGCTCAGGACACTGGCCTGTAGGGTAGTAGTGGAAATATTCTTTAATGTCTTTTTTAGTATGACCTTTTGCAACTTCTGATACAGAAGCTGGGAAAAAGCCATCTTGCGTTTCTACATTAAACTGGAAGTTTTCTTTCTCTTCACTATTAAAGAATTCATACCAATTGTCATAGATACTTTGTACAAGCTCTTGTTGAATTGGGTGATTTTTTAATACGCCAAATCCTGTCTCACGCAGTGACTTAACAAACAGTTCTGCTGCATTCTCAGCAGTGTAATCAATTGCTTCTAATTTCATAATTATTATCTTATTGTTGGCTGACTGGTTTTTATAATGTGTTTTTATTATGTACATATAAATTGTATTAAGATGCGTACATTGCCTCAAGGCCTAACGTCTAAAAATAGACAACAATTTGTTTACAGTCAGAAACACAACTATTCCGTGTAACAACAGTGAAGTGTTAATAAATAGAATTGATGAGGAGATATTACCCCGCTATCGATGGACAATAGCGGGCAATTTTTTAAATTTTGAAGGGATAGAGTTACCTTGGTAGCGGCTCTAATATTCCATTTCTAACTAAACCACGGCGAACGTTTTTGCATAGTTTGGCAAAGCTTTGGATCTCAGAGAAATTGGGCGTTTCTCCACGTTGAACGTAAGATTCCCAATACAGTAATTCACCTTCCACTAATTCAATCAATTTACGTGGGCAACCAACACAGGTATCACCACATATTTGAGCTTCAGGCGCATCAAATGGAAAGTCTGCTTTCACCAACTCGATGATGTTAAGCATCGCGGTTTTACGATCAGGTTTTTGTATTTTTGGTTTATGGGTCATTAGTTTCTATGAGGGTGATTCGTGATGTAATCACACTGAACACATAAATAAAATTCAATATTTAACAACAAGTTAAGAACCCCCTACATATCAAGTGGCGACACTCATAAATTACATTCTTTTTTTGCCAAAGCCAACTCAAGGAAAGCTACTGATAGTTAGAAAGTTATTTCCTACATAAAAAAAGGCCGCTAAATTTAGCGACCTTTAATATACTTCGTCTAGTGTGAACCCCGTATGACTTATTAGAGCATTACTCATTTAAAAATAAAATTGTAATACAATAATTAAGCAGAATGTTAATTTCACTTAACTTTCACCAAGTTCTCGTTGTGAATCTTTTCAGATGTTGGTAACACAACCGCGCACGTGAGGAGCATTGACTCAACTTGCTCTTATCTCACCTCATCTTCTTCACCAGACACTTTTAATATAAATGCTTTAAGGTCGATTTGTCAACCAATATCCATCAATATAGAAAGGTTTACTTAGACAGAACGCTCTAATCTAGCGTACTATTCTACAATCAAATCAACCCTAATAGCCAACTAAGAACAATAATAAATGTCAGCACCTATTTTCGCAGAACTTGGCACCAACAAAGATGATTTTATTACTGTTGATGGCGAGACCAATTGGGCAACTCTCCCTGCCTATACTTTACCTAAACAAAATGCTGATATGCCTATTCGTCTACGTGTCGGTGACCAAAGCTTTGGGGAAAATCATATTTACCAAGGACATAAAGCTTGGTTGGATAAACTCAGACGCTCAGCACGAGAATTGATTTGGGAAAAGCTCAGCCTACAAGGCGGAAAGTTCTATAAAGGAAAGAAAGGTAAAAGAGGCCAAAAAAGAACTAACTTTTACGTTAACCTTAGCCCTAACTGTGTACTTGTTCTAGAACTTCAACAAGATCGTACAACTATCCCTCCTACCCCTTTTTATAGTGTAGTGACCATGTATCAAGATCGTCCAAAGAAAGATGATAGCCCTATTGGTACTTACAGCTCAGAATTTAAAAATCCAAATGCCAAACGTGCTCTTCGAAAAGGCTAATACTTAAGATTCATAGGTATTCACGTATTTTATAACTCCCTGCTGAATCACCGTTGGTCACAATTACCTCGACATCACGGGTGATTACCGTAACAGTTACCGCCGCAATGGCCTCCATTAATCACAAATCCTTTTTTTGTGCAAAAAGGTGCATCAACCGCTATTTGAAGGCTCGCCATAAATGGTATTCCTATTAAATTCATAACTCTAGGTGAAGGCGAAGCATTTGAAAATAACGAGGCTACTGTTCCAAGTCTGAAAGTATCCAAGTTAGTTGATGGCGCATTATTAGATCGTCGGGAAATTAATCTTGATGAGAAGACGCTTGAACACTTTGGATTAACGTCATTAAATACTCTAATCATTAAAGCACGTATTTTGTTGTAAAATTAATCAACCAAGTAATCTTTGTTAGTTAACCTCTTTCGTATCTCAAACTCCAAGGTATAATGCGCTCTGTTAATAATTTGTGCTATACAAGAGGCTACATGCTTACTGATCTTAAAAAAAATGAGCTCGATTACAAACTAAAACTAATTGATTTTATTTTAGATCAAACTCCTACAGCAATTTTAGCTTCAGAATTTCCATTCAACTTTCAAAAAAGAAGAGCTGATTTATTAATCATAAATGATAATTCAACACATGCTATTGAAATAAAAAGTGATGTAGACAATACATATACACTACATAATCAAATTGATGACTACTACAAAGTATTTAATAAAGTATCTATCCTTATTAGCGAAAAGCACCTTAAAAACATCAATATGTTAAATAAAAATGTAGGTGTTTACATACTAAAAAATGAACAAATACTATGTAAAAGACAAGCGAAAGAAAGACGAAAACTGAATAAAAGGCTAGTCTTAGATTTATTATCAACCCCTGAATTAAAAAAATTATCAGCATTTAAAACTAACAATAGAATCGAATTAATAGACGACATAGAAAAGAAAATCTCATTTAAACAGTTAAATGAGATTTCTTATGCTAGTTTATATAAAAAAATAAATGCTATTTTTTCACTATTTAAGAATGAGAAAATAGGTTTTACAACAATTCATGATTTAAGTATATTAGAAATAAGACAGCCATTAATTTAGTGAAGAGGCTTTATTCTGCACAGAACGAGCCATTCTTGTCATATGGATATTAGCTCTTACTGATATCCAATAAGACGGACTTTTCCCATTCACAACACCAACAGAAGCTGAATCGATTTCATTACAGCCCCAAGAATCAATATAATTAATACCATACTCCTGAGTTGACCTGATTCTTTCAGCACAAATCTCATAACCACCATCATCGCGACTACAACGTTCAAATAAAAGCTTATTCTGATATGGAAAATCTACTCTAGGTACCCAAATGATAGGCTTTGACTCACCTCGATATGGATGAATACAACCATAATCGCCATAAATTAATTCAGCATCAACTTTAAGTAATTCATTAAAAATATCTTGAGAATACATTCGTATTTCACTCGACATTTTTTCTTTCTTTGGGACCTCTTGAACAACAGAGCTTGGAAAAGAAGATGTTACCAATATAATATCTAAGCTATCATCTACGCAGATAATATCTTGAATTAAATCACTTGCATCCTTAAGCTTCAACTCATATTCTGGCTGACGAGTTAATGCTAAATCAACAATAACTACAACATTTTCCATTTCAGAAGCAAGCTGAATGAGATTTTCAGTGATTTCTTCACTAACAAGGTCAACACTTAACCGTATACAAATTTTTTCGCAATAATCATTTAAACGCTTTGCTTGGATTCTTAATGTATCTATATCTGTATCTTCATAAGCCAGAACCGTTGGTATGACCGATACATTTTTTTCTTCTACAATTCGTTGTATGAAATCAGTCCAATTATAAAACGCATTGTCATCATCAAAAAAACTTTCTATTTGGTCATTAGTTAGAGACTCTTCATTTGTTAAATCAAGAATAAAAGATTTATTACCCATTATAGTTGACAGTTCATCAACTTTTTTATAAACATCACACCCTTGATTTTTTTTACTTTTTCTTGATTTTGTTAATTCAAATATTGGTGTTATATAACTAAAATCCTTCGAGTACACACTTTTTAAAGCTCTTAACTCTGAAATACTAGTCTTAAGTAGTGGGTAATAATTAGAATTCACATCGATTCCCTCTAATAATATCTGCTCGTACTTTCACAGCCATAGCTGATACATTAAATTTCTCTGAAATATTTTCTATATTATTTGATGTATTCCTTATGTAATCCACAAACTCATCTTTTGGCATTAACAATGCTCCTGCAAAATTATTAGCTTCAAACTCAATATTATTTTTTACATTTTCAGAGCGAAAAAAAACTGTATCAGTGAAGTCCCTTTGCTTATTTTTGTGTAGAAAAAAGTGAGCTAATTCATGTGCAAATGTAAAGCGCTGTCTTCTTGGATGATGTAGACTATTTATACTAATTAGCCATTGATTTAATGAATTATCAAAACTTAAAGAACCAGAAACATCTGGATCTAATGGTAAATACTCTACCCGTATATTAAATACTTTAGCAATAATAGATAAAACATCATCACCAGGACTTACTTTATCTTGAACAAGCTGAAGTAATTGTACAGGAGATCGAATTTCAAATTTTGACGTAGTTGAATCTGAACGTAAATCAAGTCGCTTTTTTCGGGGTCTAATCGCCACTTTAAATCTCCTCAACTATACCCTGAGAAGACTCTTTCTCATAAGGGTCTAACTGCTGTATATATTTTTCCATAGCATCAACTTTGAAAACTAAGGCCACAAAATCATTAGGTTCAAAATCTTTAACACGCTCAATAACAGTACCAACTTGCTCTAAAGAATCTTGTATCTCACTAATCGAATCTTCACTTATAGTTGCTCGTTTATTTATATCACTCATAATCGATTTCTTAATTTCAGGTTCAGCCCTATGTAACGCAGCCTCAAGTTGATTATGATATCCAACATTCTCTTCAAAATAAGTTCGTACTTCATTTTTTGTCTGTTGTTTAGCCACATTTTCAGCGTTAGTTTTTATATATAATGGAATAGAGATTCCCAGTACAGTTATAATTGTTATTAAAATAGTAATGATTGTTGTATAGAACGTCGAGATTTGCCCAAGCAAATCACTACCTTCAAGTACGATTCTCTTTTCTACTAATCGACCTAACATCGATGCATCTTTAAAAGATAATACGTTATCTGGTTTATTCCAAAAGATTGCCTTCGCATTATCAATAAAATACATAATAGATGAATCAAACCATATGTATACTGCGACCCAAAACAACAAGGTCCCAACAAGTGTAGAAAAAAAGAAAATAAGACCAAGTTTAAAATTTGACATAATTAATCCTAAGAATTCAAAATGAATACTATCTAATAACCTCAACACATTCTATTGTTTAAATCAAAAACTGACTCAATATTTATTAATTACTCGAACTAAACGCTACTAATTCTTCCCAAAAACGAACACTGTTTATAAAAACAGTGCTTGAGGCTTTTATGGCAGTAAGAAACTTAAAAGATGGTAATAAATTACCTTGGCTTTGTGAATGTTACCCACAAGGCCGTAAAGGAAAACGCATTCGTAAGCGCTTCGCCACCAAAGATGAAGCGCTTGCTTTTGAAAAATACACAATGCAAGAAGTTGAAGATAAACCATGGCTTGGTGAAAAAGTAGAGCAACGCAGTTTATTGGATATGGTCACTCTATGGTATAACCGCCACGGAATTTCACTTACTCACGCAAAATACACTTATCGAAAACTTCAGGTTATTGTTATTGGTATCGGTGATGATATTGGCAAAGAAGATGCAGTAACTAAGAATCCCCTATTCCTCCTATAAAAATGTCGCCATTTTTAGTGACTACAAAATGGCGACAGATATTCATAATATATGATATATAGAGGTTTATTTATTGAACAGGAAAACATAACCCTCTGAAAAGCCTTGATTTGCTTAGCTTCTATGAGGGTGGTTTGTAATATGGTCTTCCCAGTTTTTCACATCAATCGCATAAACAACCTTGTTTCTTACGCTTTCGCCAGCCGCATGCATTGCTGATTTAGACCCAGTAATCAATGGGTGCCACTCAGGAATGCCTTTACCTTCCGCCAGTAGACGGTATGCACAAGTCACTGGTAGCCAGTTAAACTCTGCAATATTTTCACGGCTTAGTTTTAGACAATTTTCACCCGAAGTAAAACGCTTAGCGTAATCTTTACATGAACACGTTTTACTATTTAACCAGCTACATGCCACGTTAGTGTAGTAAACCTCATCTGTATCTTCATCCATTAACTTGTGTAGACAGCACTTGCCACAGCCGTCACAAAGAGATTCCCACTCTTGCTCTGTCATTTCTTCTAATTTTTTTTGTTGCCAAAATTGCTCTGTCATTGCTTTACACTCGTTATGGGAAGAGGCGGCTTTATACCCATCTTGAGCTAAAAGTGCAAGTGGTTTGCTATTCAGTAAAGAGATAATCCTGAGTTACTTTGACCTGAAAGGGGAAGAATGCTATTTTGCGCATCCTTTAATTGATGCAATGAGATAGTGTTATGGAGTGTAGATTATATTGTGGTGCTTGCTGTATAGCCCCAAGTATAAGTTCATTTATTCCGGGAATGCCTGATGGGAAACCTGCTGGAGTACGCTGCGTACAATTAAACGATGAGAACTTGTGTAAGTTGTTTGGTAAGGCAGAACGCCCAAAGGTGTGTCATCAATTTAAAGCTTGTCCTGACGTATGCGGGTCAACCCCAGAACAAGCTATTCAAACCATCACTGAACTTGAGTCAATGACGCTATAATTTTATAGAAGAATTACATTACGATAATACGCGGACTACGTTCTGTACTTGCTCTGAAATCTCAATACCGTGGTTTGTTAAATAACCACCATCTTCTTGTGAAACCAATCCTTTACTGAAAAGACGCTTCATTGCTTCGATTGCTTCGGGTGCTGCGTCTGAATGAATTTTTAAACCCGCTTGAGTGCTTTCTAGTGGGAATTGCTTGAGAAGGTTCATTTCTTCGATAATATCTTTATTAAATGGCATAGTTTTATCTCTCTTATTTTATTAATTGGAATCAGCATAGACTGTCTTTAACAGATTAAAACAGAGCTAGATCACACCTATAAAAAATCCCCATAGGATTACTCTCTATGAGGATATTTTTTAATCAGTTTACTGTGTATTTAAACAATTAAGCTTGAATACCAATAATTAGCCATGGTGCATTTGGCTGCGTAAGGTCACGCTCCAAGTGCCAGATGTCTGTAATTTCTTCTTCAACACCTTCAACTGAATCGCGGTAACGACCAGAGAATTGTAAACTAAGTTGAGCACTGCTTGCATCATGTTCAGCACGTACAACCTCTGCATCGACAAACATTACGTCTGTGTGTTGCTCGCCTTCAAGGTTTGCACGCTCTTTCACTAAATCATTGTATAAGCTAATTGAGACGTACTCTTGAATAGTTTCAAGTTGGTTATGGTTCCATGCACCTTGCAAAATTCGGTAGTGCTCGCGAGAACCATTAATGAAAGATTGCAGATCAAAACCTGGTGGATAATTATGCGGTACTTCATCAGCCGCTGTAGCACCAAAACCACCAGTAGCTTGTGTTTTTGGTTGCTCTTGGTCAGCTTGGAAATATTGCTGGTTATCACGGAAGCTTGGTTTCTCGTCGTGAGATGCTTGTGGGCCCGCGTATGCAGCCCCTTGCCTCTGATTTATACTGCTGGCCTTTGATGCCATAAACATACGGAAAAGCTTAAACAGAATAAATGCCACACCTGCCATAATTAAAATATCCATAAACTGGATACCTTCAAAGCCACCGCCAGCAAAGATTGATGCTAAAAGACCACCCATAAGAAGACCACCAAGTAATCCGCCCATTAATCCTTTTTTGCTTGATGCGCCTTTAGCTGTGTCTTGCTTACCAATCGTATTCGTGTTTTGTTGCTTCTGTTTTGGCGCAGGCGCTGTTTTAAAGCTTTTGCCAAATGATTTACCACCACCAAATTTCTTTGCTTCTGCATGAGGTGCAGAAAGAACAAAAACGAACATTAGGGCAGCAATAGATAAAAGACGTTTCATTATCTCTTCCTTACTATATTAAAATAATTTGAAGTGATAATAGCCTGACTTACTCTATTTTGGGAGCATTAATCATCACCAGTATGTTTCAGAGTGTTAAAACAAGAACGATTTTATAAGTAAAACGTGCAATTCCTCTTAATTGATACAATTCAAACTTGAAGAATAAACAGATACATTTAGAATTAAGAACAATGTTCATAATTATTAATTAAGGCTACTATGGCCCGCAGAAACGACCATTCTCACCAAGAAATACGTGATATGGCCTTAGATAATGTAAAAATCTTTCTTGATGATCACACTCATCACGAACTCAGCTTACGAAAACTAGCAAAAAGCATTGGCTATGTACCGAGTACCTTAGTCAATATCTTTGGTAGCTATAACTTATTGCTGCTACGTGCAATAGCTCAAACACTAGATGAATTAATGCAACAGGTTCATCTAGAGTTAGAAAAAAGTTCAACTCCAGAGGACTCATTGCAAACAATTGCCTATTGCTATTATGATTTTGCTCAGCAGCATCCAAACCGTTGGCAGCTAGTATTTCAACACAATATGAATGGGGAAGAACTTCCTGATTGGCAAGAAAATCGGATCAATCAGATGATGTCGGTTCTCGAAGATATTCTTAAAGCAATTAATCCTAGTAAAGAAAACGCGGAGATAGTGCAAAGTAGCCGAGTCATCTGGGCAAGTGTACATGGTATAACTCTGTTAAGCCTTGATGATCTTTTTTTCTCCTCATCACCTATTAATGGTCATCAGCTCATTACTAACTTATTATCGAACTATATCAATCAATGGAAGCAAAGTTAGCTTTGTAGTGAAAAGGATTTTATATGTCAAAGCAAGCTAACTTGTTAACTCAGCGTCGTTTTCTCCCTTATTTTATTACTCAATCTCTAGGGGCATTTAACGACAATATTTTTAAAAATACCTTGTTACTTTTCGTTGCTTTCGCAAGTGCTGATAGTTTACCTATCTCTTCTAATTTATTTATTAACCTTGCTGCTGGTCTCTTTATCCTTCCTTTTTTTCTTTTCTCAGCTCCTGCTGGCGTATTGGCAGATAAATACGAAAAATCAGCTTATATCCAAAAAGTTAAGCTCGCTGAAATTGCAATTATGTTATTTGGTGCTGTGGCTTTTATCCTTCAAGATTATACTTTACTCCTTATTCTTTTGTTTTTAATGGGGACGCAATCTGCTTTCTTTGGCCCAGTAAAATACGCACTCCTCCCTCAACAGTTAAAACAAGAAGAACTGGTATCTGGTAATGCATTAGTTGAAACAGGGACGTTTCTTGCCATTTTATTAGGGACGATTAGCGCGGGTATAATAGCCTCACAAGAGCACGCTAAATATATTGCTGCCGGAGCGGTTGTTACTTTTGCCGTCTTGGGTTACCTCTCTAGCCGTTCAATCCCTTACGCTAGAGCCATCGCTCCTGAATTAGAATTTAAATGGAAACCAATCCATCAAACCAAACATACTATCCGTATTGCCAAATTAGATAAGACCGTATTTCTAGCCATAATGGGGATCAGTTGGTTCTGGTTTTTAGGCGCGAGTTACTTAACTCAATTTCCAAACTATACTCATTTACACCTAAATGATAATGCAATTACCGTTACTGTATTGTTGGCTCTATTCTCGATTGGTATTGCTATTGGCTCTCTTGCGTGTGATGTTTTATCTAAACATCGAGTTGAGCTAGGTATAATTCCATTAGGATGTTTAGGGCTTACTATATTCGGAATCAACCTATACTTCTCAACACCGAATAACCCTGTTGATATTACAGGGTTTATGAACATTCTTCTGAGCCCTGAGTTATTACCTGTTTTTATTAATTTGTTTTTCTTAGGTATCAGTGGCGGTCTCTATATCGTTCCTTTATATACCTTAATTCAACAACGACCAAAACCAGAACACCGCTCTCAAATCATTGCTGCTAATAATATTTACAACGCATTATTTATGGTAACTAGTGCAGTATTAGGCATCGTCTGTTTATCGATAATCGAGCTCTCTATCCCACAGTTTTTTGCTCTACTTTCCATTGTAAATAGCCTGGTTGCACTCTTCTTATTCAATAAAGTTCCTGTGCATGTGATCCGTTTTTTACTTTGGATCATTACTCATACTTTATATCGAGTAAAACATAAAGAGCTGCAGCACCTTCCTGAAGAAGGCGGCGCGTTATTAGTCTGTAACCATATAACTTATATGGATGCATTTATTCTTAGTGGCGCATGCCCTCGCCCTATTCGCTTTGTGATGGAAGAAGAATACGCAGAACTCCCCCTGATTAAGTATTTTTTCCGTATAACTAGAGTTATACCTATTAATGCTACCAAAAGTAGTTCAATTAGACGTGCTTTTTTTGATGTTGAAAAGGCCTTGTCTGATGGGGAGATTGTGATGATCTTTCCAGAAGGTGTATTAACACATGATGGTGAAATAGGATCTTTTTTACGAGGGATGGATATAATTCTCAAACGTTCACCTGTTCCGGTCATCCCGATGGCATTACGTGGTTTATGGGGAAGCTTTTTTAGTCGTCATGGAGGAAAAGCGATATTAAAACGTCCTAGTCGATGCTGGTCAAGAATAGAAGTGGTAGCCGGAGAACCCGTACCACCACATCTTGCGACATCAAAGATAATGCGTGAAAAAGTAATTCAACTACGCGGTAATGGTCAATGAGTGAAGCCACTCTCTTACTTGTTGTCGTGATATTTTAATACCAGTTCCTAATAAGTGTTCTGGTAATATTTCATAACGAATTGGGCATTCAAACTTTGTCAGCGTATCTTGTAAAAATAACTGAAGCTCTTTAAATGTAAGATCACTCTGAGTGTTAATAACAGCAACAGGACGCTGACCAAACTCACTATCCACAACATCAATGACAATTGCGTGCTCAATCGCAGTGTGCTTAAGTAAGGCTTGTTCTATTTTTTCTGGATGAATATTTTCTCCACCAGAAATAAACATATTATCAACACGACCATGAATATATAGCTCTGCACCTACTGCATGACCAAGATCTTTACTTGAGAACCAACCTTCCTCATTAGTAATATTCATAATGCCAGATAAACGGAAATAGCCTAACGCTAATGCTTCACCCCTTACTAATATTTCGCCATTTTCTATACGTAGTTCGCGATAAGGTAAAACATTACCAACTCCAGGTTTACCATCAGCCAATTTTGCCGCTACTGTCGAAGACATTTCTGTCATTCCATAACCAACCCAGCACTCTATGCCTTTTTCTTGAGCTTCATTGGTTAGCTCTGTTGAAATAAATGCACCACCAAGTAAAACTCGCTTTAAAGCAAGCCGAGGAAGATCTTCACTCCTTAAAATACGTTTAAGTTGTGTTGGAACTAATGAGGCATGAGTCACTTCACAAAGATCATTCAGTAACCCTTCTTCTGTTGGCATAACCAGCGTTGCTCCAGAGAGCAGCCAACGCCATACAATCGCCAAACCAGAGACGTGAAATAAAGGTAGTGACAATAACCACGAGTCACAACTATCAAACTCGACCCAACTTAACAGGCCGGCAGCAGAGTGCAAATGGTTACTAGCACTATGGGCAACAGCTTTTGGTAACCCAGTAGAACCTGAGGTAAATGTTAGCGTAGCTAATCGACTTGGCTGCCATGTTGCTGCTAACACACTGTATTCTGCGTTAATTAACTGTAAATGATGCCAAGTTCCTGAGATGGTCTCTTGTCCTTCACCAAACCAAATATGCTTAGCAGAGATATTGGTTACTAATTGATGAAGTTGACGACTAGGAGTCTTAGGGTTGATAGCACAAAAACGTGCACCAATTCGAATGGAAGCTAATTGCAACCAGACTAGCTCAATACCACTTTTAGCTATGCCGACAACCACATCATCACGCTTAACGCCTTGCTGCAATAAACCGTTAGCGTATTGATTAATCTGTATTAGAACTTCAGACCAAGTCCATACATTAGAGCCATCACGAAGCGCAATTTCAAGTTCACGCTCTTCGCCCCATTTAGCCCAAGGCCAGGTAGTAAAGTGTGGTGAGATCAGTTTTCCCATACAACGTCTAGCTCTGATAATAAATTCATCGGTAACTTACAATTAGGCCATGCTGTGTCTAATTGCAATTTAAAAAGATCAATTGTATCCAAACCTGGGATCGACTTTGGAGTTTTCCATTCAGCTAATCGAGCAAGCTGTGTTAATGCTAAACTGGATTCTATACTTGAACTGATCACAGCTTGCATACCTAACAGCTCTGCACTCTCGATAAGTTCAATACATTTAGCAACAGATCCAACCAGTGTTGGCTTAATCACAATCGCTTTAACACCTTGTTGAATTTTCACTTCAAAGCCGTCATCACGCACGGTTTCATCCCAAGCAATGGCAATACCTGTTGCCTCTGAGAATGCCAAGCTCTCTTCTGGTGTATGACAAGGCTCTTCTAAAAACTCGATACGAGAGCGAAACTGTGGATTGACGTAATTAGCAAATTGTTCGGCTTTTTTTGGTGTCCAATTACGATTAGCATCAAGACGTAAAGAAAGATCAGGAATAAGCTCTAAAAACATATTAACCACCATTCCATCACGAATTGGTTCATAGAGCCCTACTTTAATTTTGGCAATCTTTTTGCCATTCATCTCATTAAGTTTCACCACTAAGTCATCAGGATCGCCTGAGCATAACGGTGCAACTTGATAGTTACCTTGTTGTGGTAAACTTCCTTCAAGTTCTAACAAAGCCATACTAAAACCAAACGCTACTGATGGACAATGTGAATCTAGATCTACTTCTTCACCACTTAACCATAACTGAGTTAATGAAATAAGATCTTCACGTGCTTGCTCTAGTGTTTCTTTACTAAATTCAGGCAAAGGCGCAATTTCACCTTTACCAATACGCGATCCATCACTTAATTCAATGATCAATCCATCTCGCTGTTGAAGACGCTGCTCACGAAGAATCACTCCACTATCCATAGGGAGTTGATATTGATATATCTTGGCTGTTTTCATTTGTTACTCCAACCAATAAAAAGAAAAAAGAGACTCATAAAGAGCCTCTAAATACTTGCACTAAATCAGTGATAGTCGGCTTATGGATTACGAGGGAATTTATCGAAATCAGGGCGACGTTTTTCATTAAAGGCATTACGACCTTCTTGACCTTCTTCTGTCATGTAGAACATCATCGTTGCGTTACCTGCTAACTCTTGAAGACCAGCTTGGCCATCACAGTCTGCGTTTAATGCCGCTTTTAGACAACGTAGCGCCATTGGGCTGTGTTGTAGTGTTTCACGACACCAGCGAACCGTTTCTTTCTCTAAATCAGCAACAGGAACAACCGTGTTTACTAGGCCCATATCCAATGCTTCTTGAGCATCGTAAAAACGACAAAGGAACCAGATTTCACGAGCTTTCTTTTGACCAACGATACGAGCCATGTAAGAAGCACCCCAACCACCATCAAAAGAACCCACTTTAGGACCTGTTTGACCAAATTGCGCATTCTCTGCTGCAATAGTTAAATCACACATCATATGAAGAACATGGCCACCACCAACAGCGTAACCGGCAACAGCGGCAATAACTGGTTTTGGACAGGTACGAATTTGACGTTGGAAATCCAATACGTTTAAGTGGTGTGTACCACTGTCATCACGGTAGCCGCCGTAGTCGCCACGGATCTTCTGATCACCACCAGAACAGAACGCGTCTTCGCCTAAACCGGTAAGAATAATAACACCCACTTTCTCGTCATAACGAGCATCCGCTAACGCATCGATCATCTCTTTTACCGTGCCAGGACGGAAAGCGTTACGTACTTGTGGACGTGCGATAGTGATTTTCGCGATGCCATCAGCCGATTTATGATATTGAATATCTTCGTATTGAGCCGTGCAATCTGTCCAATCTACTGGAGCGTAAAGTTCTTGTTCTGAAATGCCAACAGTTCTCGCCATGGTTTTATTTCCATTGTTGTAAGAATGTATTAAGTACATGTGTAAAGCGTTCTGGCTGTTCCACATGAGCGTTATGACCTGCCTGAGCAATGATTTGATACGTTAATTGACTTTGCTCAGCCAAGTGTTGAAATTTATTATCTGCTTCGCCGCAAATATAAAGCATGGGAATGGTGCTACGATGTAAGGCTTCAAGCAAATATGGTTGCTTAGCCAGTGATGTAGATCTCAACATCATTCCAATTGAGTGACCAAGATTATCACTTCTTTTAGCTACTAAAACTTGTCTTTGCTCAGGGTTTAGTGAAGAAAATACCTTTTGCTGATACCAAATGTCTAAAACATCAGCAATAGGTTGTTGCTCAAATCGTTCAGCCCACTGAACATCATTGTTAAATCGAGTTTGCTTGTCGTGTTTTGAACGCAAGCCAAAGTTGCCACCTTCAATACATAAACCACAAATAGACATTAATGGTGGTAATGCAAAGTACGAACTTAAATACATTGCCACTCGCCCACCTAAAGAGTACCCCACAAAAACAAACGATTGATAGGGTGTTTGCTGTAGTGATTCAACAATAAGCTGGCATGTTTGTTCAAACCCTAACGATTCATCCAACACTGTCGATTGGCTTCGTCCATGCCCAGGTAAATCAATCAATAACACAGGATATGACTGATAAATAGCGGAGGCTATGTGCTCCCAATCTTGAATTGACCCTAATAACCCATGCAAAAATACAACGCAAGGTTGCGTCGTATTTTCTTTGGGTATACTTAATTTAAAATAAAGTGGCATGTTGAATAGTTTGGAATAAACGCGTCAGTTCTTCGCCTACTTGACCTGATGGGGTATTGATTTCAACTAAATGAAACCCCTCATTGAGTCCCTCATTTATTATGGACATCGCACAAGTCAAGGTTTCTGGTTTATGGTAATTCAACCCAAACATTGCAGCAGCATGACTGAACTCAAGCTGATGAGGCATTCGATAAAAGTCGTCTTTTTTCTTCTCATCGACAGGCAATAAATCAAAAATACCACCGCCGTCATTATTCATAACTACGATGACAACAGGCTGTGTTGCTTGCTTTAATAATGCCAGTGAATTTAGATCATAAAGCAGAGACGTATCGCCGACTAAAGCCAATAGTGGATTTCGATTTGCTCGTTGAACACCCACCGCAGTTGCAATTAATCCATCAATACCTGAAGCGCCACGATTGGTATACGCGTGTTGTTGGTTTAGCTCTCCAACCATATCTAACAAACGAACAATTAAGCTGTTGCCAATAAACCAATCACAAGGTTCACCCTTCTGACCTATGGTGAGAGCAAAGCTTAATTCTGACAATGTTTCACTGTGGCATGCCATTGAACGAGCTAAAGCCAGTGCATTATGTGAAGCTACTTTTAGCGACTCACTCCATAATACAGAAGGAGCATGGTCAAAAAAACAATCTCGTTCGGTTAAACTATCGGTATGAGTCTGACACCACGCAGTAATGTCAACACGGTAGCGAACATGAGAATGACAACTGGCATCGAGTAGTTCAAAGTGCGGATCAATTAAGTAGTAATCTTGCTGATATTTATCTAGCCATGCACTTAAACGTTTAGACACTAAGCGAGCACCAAACTGGAATACGCATTCAACATCAGAAAGTAATTCTAGACTGGCTGTATTTTGTAGCCATAAATCGTAATGCGCCCACTCAGAGTAATAACCCGACTGTGGATCTGCCAATACTGGCCATCCTAACTCTTGCGCTAATTTAGCCGCTGCTTGTGCCTCTTCTAATGTGACTTTACCGATAATCACAATGCCCTTCTTCTGCGTCGTTTTCATCCATTGAGGAGATACCGTTACCACTGAAGAGTATTTAGGCTGCTGAATATAGGCTGAGGATGCCACTTTCCACTCTTGAATTGGAATAAGATAATCTCGCACAAGATCATTATCTTTCTTACCATAAAATGGTTCAGGAAAAGGACAGTTTATATGAATAGCACCACCCTGCTCTTGCTGAGCAAAGCAGGCTTGATCTAATCGACTTAATAACCACTGGGCTGGAATATTAATGCTTGGCGATGGCAGTTGTAGCGAATGACAAACATGAGATGAGAATATACCTTGCTGATTAATCGCTTGATTTGCACCACAGTTAATCAACTCAACAGGACGATCTGCCGTCAGTAATATAAGCTTCTCTTTGGTTAATCCTGATTCAGCAACCGCTGGCAATAAGTTAGCTACCGCGGTTCCAGATGTCACAATAATCGCCACTGATTCACTTGATGCTTTAGCAATACCAAGAGCAAGAAAACCCAACCCTCGCTCATCAAAATGAGTATGAATCGTTAACACTTGATGCTCTGAGGCAGCAAGTGTTAACGGTGTTGAGCGTGATCCCGGAGCAATACAAACATGTTTTACTCCATGTCGAACTAACTCTTCAATAATCAACTCAGCCCAAACTTGATTTAGCATTACTTGCAGATCTGGTTGCATCATGCGACTTGCGACTCCTTGATCTCTGCATTTAAGGCTGTATCAGATTCTAATAAGGTGCATAGGGTTGAGGTTTTTTTATCTAACTCTTCCCATTCACTACTTGGTTCTGAGCCAGGAACAATCCCAGCCCCTGCAAATAAATGCAATTTATTACCCATAACTAATGCACTGCGAATCGCAACACAAAATTCGCTGCGCTGTTGGCTTAAAAAACCTACCGCACCACTGTACCAACCACGGGCAAACGGTTCATTATCAATGATAAAATCTAAAGCCGACATACGAGGTAGGCCAGCAATAGCAGCGGTTGGCTGTAAGTTATCTAATAATTGTGAATCACTGCAATCTGAGTTGATCTCAGCAGATATTGGGCGTTTTAGGTGCTGAACTTTACGTAACTTCACCAATTCAGATTTTTCTGCAACCTTCATTGATAGACTAAATTTAGACAATCTATTAATAATATCATCCACTACAAGGCGGTTTTCATATTGGTTTTTCTTGTCAGAGATTAACCATGATGCTAATTGATTATCTTCTTCTTCGTCATGACCACGACCAATCGTGCCTGCCAATGCTTCTGTTTTTAATGCGTACCCATTACGTACATATAAACGTTCTGGTGTAGAGCCAATAAAACAGTGTTCGCTATCTAACGCCATCATAAAATGGAAGCTATGGCTATTAGCTTTACGGCTCGCTTTTAAAAATTGAGCTGACGATAAGTCTTGATCAAGCGTTAATGTCGTTTTACGCGCAAGAACCACTTTCTCAAACTGCTTGTTTGAAATAGCCGTCAGAGCTTTATTGACCATATTAGTCCAATCAGCTTTTTCTGGCGTGTTAATGCGTTGAGTCACTCGACAATGTAATTCTGATAATGAAGAGAAATGCTCGACAAGTTTATCTAGTGTCGATAGTAGACGTGAATTATCTTCTGATAAATTCACCATGATCTGCCAAGATGATACTAAGCGGCTAATTTCAACTTGTGGTAAAAAGAAAAAAGATGACATACAACGTCGATTACGCTCGGTACGCCCATCAAAAGAGCGGCCACCCCAAATTCGTTGCTGAGGAGCTAACACTTTTTGTGCTGCACTTGGGTCTGTAAATGTCTTCACTTGCCCCACAACCGCAACTTCTTCTTGGCCATCACGAGATTGCCAATAGAATTTAGGGTACACGGGTTGAGCTTCTAGCCAGTCAATCAGCTGATCGCCAATAGACCAATCTAATTCAAGACAGATACTATGGGATGACGTTGCCTGCGTAATTTGATGACGAATCGATTCAATGGCATTTTGAAAAGTGGACAAATTAACCTCTCTTGATCGTTTTCAGCCATCATGGCAACCGTATTGCACAAGCGGTATTGCTTGCTATTTCCTTGTATGAACTGGTTATTCTAGCAAAAGGTTTGAAAATAAAAAATAATTCACATCAATTGTATGTCTAAAAAATAAAACTCTTATCAAATTTTGCTTATTTATGTAAATCTAAAACAATGTAAATTTTCCTTTATTGCGCATATATCAGCCAATACGGTTCATTTTTAAAAGAAATGGTAAAAGCCTCTTTCTCAGTAGGAAATATTGCTGATGCGAATTTTGCGTGATTATTTTCTAAAAATTGTTTCTCAGTCCCCTAGAAATAGTGTAATTTGAGTCTATAACGTATTTTTTTCATCAGGGTTTCACCATGCAAAATATTGGAATGTCATCAAAACTTAGCAGTGTATGCTACGACATCCGTGGTCCAGTTCTTAAACATGCTAAAAGAATGGAAGAAGAAGGCCACAAAATTCTTAAACTAAACATTGGGAATCCCGCCCCATTTGGCTTTGACGCCCCTGATGAAATCCTAGTTGATGTGATTAAAAACCTACCAACATCGCAAGGTTACTGTGATTCAAAAGGCATCTACTCTGCTCGTAAAGCGGTTGTTCAGCATTATCAACGTCGTGGTCTATTAGATTTAGATGTGGAGGATGTATACATCGGTAACGGTGCTTCAGAACTGATCGTAATGGCAATGCAAGCGCTATTAAATAACGGCGATGAAATGCTGGTTCCTGCACCTGACTACCCATTATGGACTGCATCAGTGGCACTTTCTGGTGGTAAACCTGTTCATTACCTATGTGATGAAGGCGCTGATTGGTACCCAGATTTAGACGATATTAAAAAGAAAATCACACCAAACACTAAAGGCATTGTACTAATCAACCCTAACAACCCAACAGGAGCGGTATACAGCCGTGATTTCCTATTACAAGTTGTTGAGATTGCGCGTCAAAATAATCTGATTATTTTTGCCGATGAAATTTACGATAAAGTACTATATGACGGTGCTGTTCATACGACATTAGCAACACTGGCTCCTGATCTATTAACCGTTACGTTTAATGGTTTATCTAAAGCGTATCGTGTGTGTGGCTTCCGTGGCGGTTGGATGTTCTTAAACGGTCCTAAAGATCATGCTCAAGGTTACATTGCAGGCTTGGACATGCTGGCTTCTATGCGCTTATGTGCAAACGTACCAATGCAGCATGCAATTCAAACCGCATTAGGTGGCTACCAAAGTATTAATGAACTTCTGCTTCCGGGTGGTCGTTTATTAGAACAACGTGATAAAGCGTATGATTTAATCACTCAAATCCCTGGCGTAAGTTGTGTGAAGCCAAAGGGCGCAATGTACTTATTCCCTAAACTTGATCCTAAGATGTACAAGATTAAAGATGATCAGAAGTTTGTATTAGATTTCTTAATCAAAGAAAAAGTACTATTAGTTCAAGGTACTGGCTTTAACTGGCCAAAACCCGATCACTTCCGCATCGTAACACTGCCTCGTGTTGATGATTTAGAAACAGCAATTGGTCGTTTAGAGCGCTTCTTACATACTTATAAGCAGTAATTGATCTAATACCAATCATGCGAATATAAAATGAAAAATAGAGCCTGCTGAATTTGCTAATGCCGTTCACTTAAGGGTGAACGGCATTCTTATTTCTGGCATATCGTTGAGGTCTTGGTTTTACCATTCGAGGGAATGTTCTTTCTCTTCGCCTATCAAGTATTAAGCTTTCAGCCATCTGA